>JAEEGJ010002214.1_pt1 | contig 120624 bp, 81 predicted proteins | sample 8958761 | NCBI WGS metagenome assembly JAEEGJ01 (sample SAMN16246546, study PRJNA631951) | gut metagenome | biome: gut microbiome; feature: rumen; material: RS-attached | host: Bos | place: Iran: Karaj | collected 2018-10 | reverse complement strand
TATGGTACCTGATTACGCTTCGCGACGCGATGACGGAGAAGGTCACCGCAGTTGACGGCATAGCCGCCGGCGGCGAGGGCTTCGGCGCACAGGGCGGTGACGGTAAGATCACCTTCACTTCCGACAAGGCCCAGACCGCGCGCGTGTTCACCGCAGCAGGCGCAGCCGTCGCAGCCAAGTTCGTGGAGGCTGGCGAGACCGTGACCTTCGAGCTCGTTCCCGGCATCTACATTGTCAACGGCAAGAAGATCGCCGTGAAGTAAAATCCCCTTCCCGGTCCTCCCCTCAAGGGAGGTAGGGAAAAGATAGCAAAGCCCCTGCAGGCACGAGCCTGCGGGGGCTTGTTCTTTTTCATCTGCTATTCGCATCGTGACATAATATTTGGCGAGCCACTCGCGAAGAATTTGACTTACAAACACTCTAACTTTATGACTTTCGAACTATAAATTAAATAAGTTCGCGCGTGAATGTGTGCTGATATAAAAAAAATGCTTATCTTTGCAATCACTTTGAAAAAATCAAGACCTTAAACCTAAGTAATATCATTAATTAATCACACAACATGAAGAAGTTTTCATTTTTTGCGGTGGGCATAGCCCTTTGCTTGCTCGCCATGATGCCTCAGAGCATCACTGCCCAGCCCTACATGCAGACCAAGTGGCACTGGAACGGCGGTACCATTGAGACAGAAGTTCCCGTTCGCCCTGAGGGCCAGAAGCACGTGCTTGGCCTTGCCCGTCCGGCAGAACCCATCGTACGCGTTGCATTCGTGGGTCTCGGCATGCGCGGTCCCGGTGCCGTGGAGCGTTTCACCCACATCAACGGTGTCAACATCGTAGCCCTCTGCGACTATGAGCTTGACCGTGTTAAGAAATGTCAGAAGTTCCTTACCGACGCAGGTCTGCCCGAGGCAGCTGAGTACTCTGGCGAGAAGGGTTATGAGGAGCTCTGCAAGCGCGAGGATATCAATCTCGTGTATGTAGCCACCGACTGGGATCACCATTTCCCTGTAGCCAAGTGCGCCCTGGAGAATGGCAAGAACACCGCTATTGAGGTGCCGTCAGCCATGGATCTTGCCCAGTGCTGGGATCTCATCAACCTGGCAGAGGCCAAGCAGCTCCACTGCATGATTCTGGAGAACTGCTGCTATGACTGGTATGAGATGAATGCCCTCAACATGGCTCAGCACGGAGTCTTCGGTGAGGTTATCCGCGCCGAGGGTGCCTACATTCATAACCTCGACCCCTTCTGGGATTACTACTGGAAGAATCCTGACGGCTCTGACCCCGACAAGCTGGGTTGGCGCATGAAGTTTAACAAGGAGTACCGTGGCGACGTCTATGCCACCCACGGCCTTGGCCCCGTTGCCCAGGTGCTTGATATCCACCGCGGCGACCGCATCACCACTCTCGTGGCTATGGACACCAAGTCTGCCCACGGTAAGGAGTATGTGGAGAAGAAGACCGGCAAGCCCTGCCCTGAGTTCCGCAATGGCGACCACACCACCACGCTTATGCGCACGGAGTCTGGCAAGGTGATTGAGATCCAGCACAATGTGATGAATCCTCAGCCTTACAACCGCCTCTATAAGCTCATCGGTACCAAGGGCTACGCTACCAAGTATCCCGAGGAGCACTTCACCCTCGACGAGAGCAGCATGAAGGATGCCGGCGTGCCCGTAGTGGACAAGCTCGACGCCCACGGATTCATGCCAGCCGCACAGCAGGCTGAGCTGGTTAAGGCATACGAGCACCCCATTCTCAAGAAGTATGGCGCGCTGGCCAAGGAAGTAGGCGGTCATGGCGGTATGGACTTCGTGATGGACAGCCGTCTTGTTTACTGTCTGCAGAACGGTCTGCCCCTTGACATGGATGTTTACGACCTTGCCGAGTGGTGCTGCCTTGCCGAGCTGGGCACCCTGTCGATGGATAATAACTGCGCTTCTGTAGCTGTGCCCGACTTCACTCGCGGCCATTGCTACGACCAGAAGGGCTATCGCCACGCCTTTGCCACCCCCGAGCAGGAGGCACAGACCGACGCCATTGCCAAGGCTTACACCCAGACCCTCAAGACCAAGGGCCTGCAGGCTGCCGAGAAGGAGCTGAAGAAGGCTCTCAAGAAAGCTGCCAAGTAATAGGCGCAAAGCATACAAAGAATAATAGTGCAAGGGATTAGGAATTTGCTCCTAATCCCTTGTCTTTTGTTGTAAAATCGTTCGAAAGTACTCCGAATTAAAGTTTTTTTACCTCATATTTTGCTTATAAGTGAAAAATGTGTTAATATTGCACATTAGATTACATAGAAAAACCTAAAAAGAAATACTAAAGCCATGAGTTCAGCTATCAAAAGCGTCAACAGATTAATTCGTGCAGCGGTGATTATGGCCGTTGCCCTTGTAACCTTTGTGGCATGCCAGGACAGGGTGGATGAATCCAACATGTATACCTTCACCGGCAAGCTAATGTCGGGGTACATGGAGGAGGACGAGGGTCTCTCCGACTTCCTCTATCTTATAAAGCGAGTCAAGCTCAGCGATGTCTCGGAGTCCACCGTCTATGACCTGCTCTCCGCGCGCGGCAACTTCACCTGCTTTGCTCCCAGCAACGAGGCGGTGCAGAATTTCCTCGATTCGCTGTACAACACCACCGACTACGATATCACCCTGACGCCTGACTCCACGGCAGAGTTTATCGTAAACAACTGCCTCATTGACCATGAGAACAGCGAGGCTCTCCTCAGCACTGCTTTCCTGGAGGGCACCATTGAGACTCAGTCGTTTGCAGGCCGCTTCGTGACCATCAATTTCGATACCATCACCGGTGGTAGCCTTGCCGTCTATATCGACAAGTATTCGCGCATCACCGCCAGCGATATCGAGGTGGAGAACGGCGTGATCCACAAGGTGGACAAGGTGGTGGCTCCCACCACGTCGTCGCTCAGCTCGCTCATCGAGGCAACCGAGAACCTGCAGGTGTTCTCCAACCTGCTCAAGGTTACCGGCTTCGACGAGATTCTCAATGCTCCGTTCCGCGACATGGACTACGAGAAGAACCATCCTGAGACCGGCTTGGGCTGTCCCACCGAGACAGGCGACACCCCCGTGCCTACGCCTGCTCACCGCGACAGCGGCTTCACCGCTTTCGTGGAGGCCGACAGCCTGTTTGAGCAGGCCTTCGGCATCACGCTGGAGAAGGAAAACGGCCAGATTACCAACTGGGACGAGGTGTTCCCCGTAATCGAGCAGAAGTGTAAGGAGTATTATCCTGACGCCACCAGCACCGACTATAAGAGCGACCTCAACGCCGTTCACCAGTTTGTGGGATATCACCTCACCAACCGCTCAGTGGCTTGGAACTACCTGCTCATCCACTACAACGAGCAGGGCTTCGGCTATCGCAATCCCGAGAACCTCGCCATCGACGTATGGTGCTATTATCCCACCCTTACCCAGAACCGCATCCTCAAGCTCATGGAGGGTAAGCAGATTGACGGCAAGCGCATCAACCGCTATGTAAGCGAGCGCAACTGGAACAACTTTGCCGAGGTTACCGTGCCCCGCGAGGGAATCCTCATCCATAACGACGGTGACAACGCCGCCCTCAACGGATACTTCTATACCATCGACGAAATTCTCGTCTATGATGAGGACGTACCCAACAAGGTGCTCAACGAGCGTATGCGCTACGATATCTGCGACATGCTGCCCGAGCAGATGTCCTCCGGCTATCGCCGCATCACCAGTGGCAACGCCGCCAAGGGTATGCACATGCCTCCCGGCTATCACTCCACCATGAGGACCTCCGCCGACAGCCGCGTGGTATTCCTGCCCGCATACGGCTATGTTTGGCAGAACTACCAGGGCGACGAGTACAACATTGTAGGTCAGTACGACGTGACCATCGAGCTGCCCCACGTGCCCTACCTCGGCACCTATGAGTTCCGCATCGGTATGCAGAATGTGGCAGACCGCCGCGGTATGTGTCAGCTCTACCTCGGCACCAACCCCAACAACCTTGAGGCCATCGGTCTGCCGCTCGATATGCGTATCTACGGCGAGAATCCCCAGATTGAGTGGGAGGAGGATACCGACGACGAGGACTACAACACCGAGATTGAGAAGCGTATGCGTATCCACGGCTACATGAAGGCACCGCGCTACTTCGGCACCGCCTCTACTACGGCCGTAAGCGGCAATTTCCGCAACAACAACCGCGTATTCCGCCGCATAGCCTACACCGGCACCTTTGATCCCAAGAAGACCTACTACCTCCGCATGAAGTCAGTGCTTGAGAACACCTCCTCGCAGCTGTTTATCGACTACTTTGAGTGGTGCCCCAAGTCCGTTTACAACGGAGTGGAAGAGGAGGACGACTGGTAAACCGTCAGCATAAATCCAATCATAGTAAAATACGCAAGGGAGGCTGCATCACGAGATGCAGCCTCTCTTTTTTCTTGCCGGTGTCCGTGTTGAGGCGTGGGTAGGCCGCTGGAAGTTGCTTTCATGTCTTCCTTTGGTGAAAATATACACATTGTCACCAACAACAATACACCCCGCCCGCCTATAATAATATATAAGGTAGGGGAGCGCCAGTCAGAGTGCGTGAAAAACCCTTCAATATGCGTGCGCAAAAGATTGGAATCTGACGAAAATTATATTTGTCGCGCGAAAAACGCAGTAAAAGCAGTGGGGAACGGAATTAGTTGCGCAGAGCCTGAAATTTAATCGCGATTAAATTTCAGTTTCGACGCGATTAGATTCCGTTTCGACGCGATTAGATTCCGTTTCGGCGCGATTAAATTCAACTTTCACGCGAAGAAATTCAGCTTTCACGCGAAGAAAAACAGTTTCGACGTGAAGAGTCTCCGTCTTGACGCGGAAAAAATTGGTCTTGACGCGGAAAAATTCCGTCCCGACGCGGAAAATTTCCGTCCTGACGCGGAAAAATTCCGTCCCGACGCGGAAACAGTTCGTTTTGATGCGAATAACGTCGGTACGGACTCGACGAAATCATTATTATAGTGTTTTTTATTCTTTTTTTTGCAGCAATTGGCAAAATAATGATTATTTTTGCGCTGTAGAGAGACGACGACATTGTATATGGAGAGGACTTTTGTAAATATTGCTAAAATAAAGGAGCAGAAATTTGGCTGTTCCGCGATTTTTGTTGCTCTCTCTTCTTTTTCTCTCTCTTCCTGTAGGGAGTATTCTGATTTTTCTGACAAACACGACGGGGCTTTCCTCTTAGGCGTGGGAGGCCCTGTGCTGCGTTATGCCCAAATTTGCCAAACCATTTAGAACTGATGATATGAGAAAGATTTTTTTGACGGCTATGTTGCTTCTGTGCGCTGTTGTGCTGCGTGCGCAGGGCGTGGTTTCGTGGCATTTGCTCACCGACGACGGCAAGGCTGTGCCTGTGCGCAATGTGGTGTGCCTGATGATGGTCGATGAAAGCAAGACCATCAATGTGCTGATGGCCGACGACAATGTGCTTACCGGCATTAAGAGTGTTACCTTCGCCGAGCGCGAAGAGGACGACGAGCCGCTGGCGGTCAGCTCCACTGTTGAGGCTACCGCTACTCTCAACTTCTCCATGTTGCCGAAGGGCGCCAAGGTGCAGATCTACACCGCCGACGGCAAGCTGGTGAAGCAGGCCGAGGCTCCCAGGGTTGATATCGGGGAGCTGCCTGCCGGCACTTACCTTATTAAGATAAATAACACAACCGTTAAAATGCTGAAACGATGAAACGACTGTTTACACTGACGATAATGATGATCACCCTTGCGGTGTGGGCACAGGAGGACACGATGCACCCCTTCAAGATTGCCGCCAACTACGGCAATGTCGATGAGGGCAAGTGGTATGTGATAAAGAATACATCAAACGGCAAGTACCTCAGCACCAACGGAGGTCTGGTCAGCGAGGTTGACGTCAACGCTGATACAGAGCTGTGGCGCATTGAGAGAAGCGAGACAACAGGCGAATATGAGTACTGGCATCTCTTGACTGCAACTGAGGACTATGACAACTCATACTGGAAATATGTGGACTACGGCAGCAAGACGTGGGACGGCATCTCGTACGACGGCTATGACTGGTATAAATACGCGGGATTTAACGGCGAGTTTGGTAGCAAGGCCGATGCACAAGATATAAGATTAAACAGGGTTAGGATTAATTCAAGTGTAAGTGACTATCAACTCCTGACCAAGGAAAGATACCAATATGATTCGGAAGGTCATTTCAGGTGTTACTTTCTGGACTGCCAGGGCAACGATGTGGGCTTTGCGCCTTGGATGCAAGCTGTGCGTTGGATGTTCTACGAGGTGATTCCGAGGAGTGAGACCAATAAGATGGTCGTAGTCTATAAGGACGGTACGAAAATAACCAACAGCGGTTGCGACATCATCTTCCGCGACAATGAGGATGGCACTTTCAACTGGGGATACGCAGACGACTCTGAACAGCACTGGGAAAAGAGCATCGCTGACATCGAGGAGATAAGGCCTGTCAGCAATTTCACCAAGAGTGCAGTTCTTGTATGCGACAATGACAGCAGCACCAACAGCGGCGTTTTCGACACAAGTGAGCCTGTCAACTTCTATATTGCTTATAACATCAGCGACTTTATACCTATTGACGACATGAACAGGGTGGTGTGGACGAGCTCTGACGAGACTGTCGCCACACTTGCTTCTCCCTGCAACTCGACCAATGTCGTTACCATGACTGGCAAAGAAGGGTATTCCATTATCTCTGCCATTGACGATGCCGGCACCGCACTGACCTATAAGCTAACGTATGGGAAAAAAATCTTCTTTGGCAATGAAGTCCTGGTGAATGACAATGATTTGAGCACAGGGGAAGGCACAGTCATTTACAGCGATACAAAAAGTGTATTCTTTTATGTCGGCGACAAGAGCACCGGACAGCCCCTTGACGGCTACCAATGGGTGAAGTGGGCGAGCAGCAATACCCGTGTGGCCACAGTGGAGGCTCTGCCTGAAGACTACGATCCATTCCATGCCATCGCTGTCGTGAAGGGGCCGGGCACCACCTATATCACAGGCTCCGACGTTGTTGGCAACCAGATACAATACAAGCTCATCGTAATAAATAGACACAATTTCCCCGCCAACACTGTACTGGTGGAAGCCGCCAACGATGACATCAGCTCCGCGACGGTGAACATCGGCGACAGGCAGACTGTTACGCTTTACATGTGCGACAGAAGTGTCGGCCAACCCTACAACCCATTCACGTGGGCCACGTGGAGCGTGTCGAATCCCGAGGTGGCCAGCATCATAAGCACAAACACCAGTGATGACAACCACATAACCCTTAAACTGCTTAAAGCAGGCGAGACCACCATCACAGCTTCCAACGAGGACGGACGCGACAATATAAGATTCAAACTTACCGTTACGAGAAATTGATAATTTTAAGGTGTACTGCAGGTGAGACCGAAGGATAGTGGTGGCATCGCCGCTAAGACCGGCTATGTCTATCGCCTCAATTTAGAATAGCCGCAGGCTGAGAAAGGCAATAAATATGGCGGGCACCGAAAGTGAGGTGTCCGCCTATTTCTTTGCGACTATGTCAAGGATTTGCCTGACCTTGTCCTCCATCGGCAGTGTGCCGTCAATCCAATGGATGGTGATGCCGCGCCGCTCCATGCCGCGGAACCACGTCATCTGCCGCTTGGCAAACTGATGGATGGCTATCTCAAGACCGCTGACCATCTGGTCGTAGGAGATTTCGCCTATGATGTGGCGGGTGAGGAACTTGTATTCCAGGCCGTAGTAGATGAGGTCCTCGGGCTTGATGCCGCTGTTGAGCAGGCCGCGCACCTCGTCAAGCATACCTGCGTCAAGACGGGCATGCAGGCGCTCGGTTATGCGCTGTCGGCGTAGCTCGCGGGGGATGGAAATGCCGAAGGTGATGTTGGGGATGTCAGGGAACGGGCGCAGGGTTGCCGCGTGGTCGGCGCAGTAGGCCTCAATTTCTATTGCGCGAATGGCGCGCTGGGGCGAGTCGATGTCGGTGGTGTTGTGGAGCGGCTTGTAGGAGGCGAGTATGTCGGTCAGCTCTGCCAGGCTCTTTCCCTCAAGCGAGTCGCGCAATTGCTTGTTTGCCGGCACGTCGGGCAGTCGGTAGCCTCGCAGCACGCTCTCCAGATAGAGTCCGCTGCCTCCGCAGAAGATGGGCTCCATTCCTCGGGCGGTGATGTCGTCGTATGCCTCGCGGAAGTCGCGCTGGAAGTCATAGACGGTGTATTTGGCGCCGGCATCGACGATGTCTATCAGATGGTAGGCAATCTTGCGCCCGTTGACGGTGTACTCGTCAATGTCTTTGCCGGTGCCGAGGTCCATGCCGCGATACACCTGCCGGCTGTCTCCGCTGATTATCTCGGTGTGGAGGCGGTCGGCGAGTGCTACGGCAAGTGTGGTTTTGCCGCTGGCAGTGGGGCCGAGGACGGTTAGCATAGCATATAATTGAAATTTGAGATTTGATATTTGAAATTTACCTCAGTCCCGTTCAACACCGGACTTGGCATAAATTTCAAATTTCAAATCTCAAATTTCAAATAGAGATGTTATTTCTTACTTCAGCTCAGCGAGGTACTTGATGGTGCGAACCATCTGGCTGGTGTAGCTGTTCTCATTGTCGTACCATGCAACAACCTGAACGAGGGAGTTGCCGTCGCCGATCTTGCTTACCATGGTCTGGTTGGCGTCGAAGAGAGAACCGAACTTCATGCCGATGATGTCGGAGCTGACGAGCTTCTCCTCGGTGTAGCCGAAGGACTCGTTGGCAGCGGCCTTCATTGCGGCGTTGATGCCCTCAACGGTTACCTCACCCTTAACAACGGCGTGCAGGATGGTGGTGGAGCCGGTGGGAGTCGGAACGCGCTGTGCGGCACCGATCAGCTTGCCGTTGAGCTCGGGGATTACGAGACCGATAGCCTTGGCGGCACCGGTGGAGTTGGGCACGATGTTCTGGGCACCGGCACGGGCGCGCTGAACGTCACCCTTGCGCTGGGGACCGTCGAGAATCATCTGGTCGCCGGTGTAGGCGTGAACGGTGGTCATGATACCGCTCTGGATGGCAGCGAAGTCATTGAGAGCTTTGGTCATGGGAGCCAGGCAGTTGGTGGTGCAGCTGGCTGCGGAGATGATGGTGTCGGCGGGGGTGAGGGTCTTGTGGTTAACGTTGTAGACGATGGTGGGGAGGTCGTTGCCAGCGGGAGCGGAGATAACAACCTTCTTTGCGCCAGCCTGGATGTGGGCGCTGGCCTTCTCCTTGGAGGTGTAGAAGCCGGTGCACTCCAGCACTACGTCAACACCCAGCTCGCCCCAGGGCAGCTCGGCTGCATTGGGCTTAGCATAGATGGTGATCTCCTTACCGTCAACGATGATGGAGTTCTCGGTAGCCTCTACGGTGTGCTTGTTCTCGCCAAACTTGCCGGCGAAACCGCCCTGAGCGGTGTCATACTTGAGGAGGTGAGCAAGCATCTTGGGGCTTGTAAGGTCATTGATTGCTACTACTTCATAGCCTTCTGCCTCGAACATCTGGCGGAAAGCAAGGCGGCCGATGCGGCCGAAACCATTAATACCAACTTTTGTTGCCATAATTTTGTTTGTTTTTAAGTTTATAATGTTTTTTGAGTTGTTAGTTCCTCTATTTTGGGGTATTTTGTGGTCTCTAGACCAATTTTTTACTAAAGATTCTACTAAAGCGGTGCAAAATTACGAAAATATTTTTATTTTTGCAGAGCATAGTGTAACTAAAATTATTATTATTATGGGATTTATCAAAGAATTTAAGGAATTTGCCATGAAGGGCAACGTGATGGACATGGCAGTCGGTGTTATCATCGGCGGCGCGTTCGGCAAGATTATTACCAGTCTGGTTGACGATGTGCTGATGCCCCTTATCGGCACGGTTACCGGTGGCGTTGATTTCACCACCCTTACCATACAGGTGGGCGATGCCAGTGTCAACTACGGTACCTTCATCCAGAACATCATCGACTTCCTTATCGTGGCATTCTGCATCTTCCTGATGATCAAGGGCATGAACAAGCTCAACAAGAAGAAGGAAGAGGCGCCTGCACCCGCACCCGAGCCCAGTAATGAAGAGAAGCTGCTCGGCGAGATTCGCGATCTGCTGGCAAAGAAATAAAGACAAGACAGGTATGTTTGTACGCAATTTATTGTTGGTGACAGCCCTGGCGGCTGCCGCCAACCTTATTGTGTCGGCCCATAAGGTTGACACCGTGAGAGTGGCAGGCCCCTACAGTGTGCTGAAGCCCGTGATGATAGACAGTGTGGATGCTAAGCAGAAGAAGCTGGCCGATGACTATGCGCTGAATACCTTTGTGAGGCTGGATGCCGCCAAGCAGGGCAGGGCAGTGGCCGTCAGTGAACTCAATGCCGACACCACACTGCGCGGCAAGGTGATGCTGGCAGCCTTCAGCTTCCAACTCAGCGGCTATGCCAAGGTGGAGGTGAAGGCAGACGGTCCCAAGCAGAAAAAAGTTTTTGTCAACGGCAAGGAGGCCAGCGGCAAGCAGGGCTATCAGGCCGGCCTCTATGAAGTAGTGGTTAAGTATGTGGCAGACACTACGGACCTCAGCCTGAGCTTGGATGCAGACAGCGGCAGTGTTGCCGCGGTCAAAGTTCAATGTCCAGCAGTCAATGGCAAGCGCCCCTTCTCGCTCGACGATGTGATGGAGATGAAACACTATACCGGCCTGGGTGTGTCACCCTCTGGCAAGTATGCCACCATCAGCACCTATTGGAATGACCATGAGGGCAAGGGCCAGCGCCGCAATGAGCTGATTGTGCTCAGCAGCGGAGCGCGCAGGCTTGTGCCCGTGGGCGGACTGCGCTGGATGCCCAAGAGCGACCGCCTGATGGGAGTGCGCACCGTCAGCGGCAAGAAGGAGCTGGTAAGCTACAATCCTGAGGACTTCAGCGAGGAGGTGCTGTTCAGCGACCTGCCTCTTGACCATTACGTCATGTCGCCTAACGAGGATTTCCTCATCCTGACCAAGTATGAGAGCGGGCCCGACAAGGAGAGCGGAGTCTATGAGGTGCTTACCCCCGACGACCGCCAGCCCGGGTGGCGCAACCGCAGTAGTCTGCTCAAGCTCGATTTGAAGTCAGGTCAGGTGCAGCCGCTCACCTTCGGCAGCCACAATACCTATCTTGATGCCATAGCGCCCGATGGCAGCTACATCGTGTTCTCCGTGCGGGAGGAGATAATGGGCAAACGCCCCACGGAGGTCGGCTCAGCCTATCGCCTCAATCTGCAGACCATGGAGTGCGACACCCTCTTTTATCGCGACGGCTATGCCGGCGTAGAGGCCTTGGTCAGCGGCACCAACAAACTGCTGCTGGTGGGTGGCGCCGATGCGTTCAACCGCATTGGCTGCACATTGCCCGACAGCCTCATTCCCAATGTCTATGACCATCAGCTCTTCGTGCTCGACATGGACACCAAGATGATTACTCCCGTAACCAAGGACTTCGACCCCTCCATCAGTACCGTCAAGGCCCTTCGCAATGGGACCGTGGCATACTTTACGGCAGAGAATGGCGACTCTGTCAGTCTCTACCGCTATGATGTGCTCCGCAATAGTATCACCCGCGTGGAGCAGCCCCTGGAGCTGGTGCAGGACTTCGCCTTCTCCAACGACGGCTCTATCTTATTGTATTATGGCAGCTCTGCCTGCGTGGCAGAGGAACTCTATTCCTTAAAGATTGAAAGCACGAAAAGTAGAAAGCCTCAAATGTGTAAGCTGGGCGAGGCCGACCCCGAGCGCATGGAAGAGGTAAGCATTGGCACGTGCCACGACGTGCGGTTTATGAGCAAGCGCGGCTATGAACTGACCGGTTTCTATTTCCTGCCCCCCAACTTCGACCCACAGAAGAAATACCCCGTCATTGTCCACTACTATGGTGGATGCTCACCCACCTCGCGCCGCTTTGGCGGAGGCAGCCATTATCCTGCACATTATTGGAATGCGCTGGGCTATGTAGTGCTTACCTGTAATCCCAGCGGTGCTGCCGGCTTCGGCCAGGAGTGGGGCTCGCGTCATGTCAACACCATGGGCGAGGGCGTGGCTGAGGACATCATCGAGACGACCCAATATCTCATCGACCATAATCCGTGGGTGGATGCCAAGGCCATCGGCTGCGTCAGCGCAAGCTATGGCGGCTTTATGACCCAGCTGCTGTTGACCAAGACCGATATGTTTGCCGCAGGCATCAGCCATGCCGGCATTTCCGATCACACCAGCTACTGGGGTGAGGGCTACTGGGGTTACACCTATAGCCAGGTCAGTGCAGCCGACTCCTATCCATGGACGCGCAAGGATCTCTATGTTGACCGCTCGCCGCTGTATAATGCCGATAAGATTCACACTCCGCTTCTCTTTACCCATGGCACTGCCGATACCAATGTGCCTGTAGGTGAGAGTATCCAGATGTACACCGCACTTAAGCTGCTCGGCGTGCCTACGGCCTTCGTGCTGGTGGAAGGCGAGAACCATGGCATTATGGATTTCCAGAAGCGCAAGAAGTGGATCAATACCATGCTGGCATGGTTTGACAAATACCTTAAGGGCGACTCTGCATGGTGGGACGCCATCTATACGCCTAAGAATCTATAGATTAATTATATAACAATGGAAATCATGAAGAAGAAATCATTTTTTTATTTCATCCCGGCGTTGTTGATAGGAGTCGTACTTTGCGTTGGGTGTGGACAGAAGGAAAAGGCTCCAGAGCCAACAGAAGATGTTAAGACAGACTCAGTGGTTAAGACAGACACTGTGATGCCAGATCAAGGCTTGGAGACTACCCAGAAAGAGATGGAAGAGGCCAAGGCCTTCTTGGAGAGCTTTTACAAGGGTCTCGATAAAGACCAACTAAACTATGCTTTTGTTAAGAAGCATACCACACGCAATGCCATTAAGTACCTTGCAGACAACTATGAATACGACTGCGACGGTGGTGACTGCTTGGCAACATGGATATTCCTTTATGAGGGTGGGGGAGACACCGGTCCTCTGAAGAAGCGCACTTTTGAGATGCTCGACGAGGCAACGTGCAAGGTCAGTCAGACATATGAAGGCTACGATTCCAAAGATTATAAATACATTGTCAAACTGGGCGTGGTGAAAGATGGTGATAGCTATAAGATTGACACCATAGAGCCTTTGGTTGGCGGCAATGATTAAGATTCTCTTTATTTGCCTAGGAAATATCTGTCGTTCTCCTATGGCGGAGACAATCTTCGCCCAGATGGTTGACGACAGAGGCCTCGGTGAGTTGTTTGAGGTGGATTCCGCAGGCCTTATCAGCTGCCATGAGGGCGAGAAGGCTGACGACCGAATGCGCCGCCATGCCTCGATGCACGGCTATTATATTACCCATCGCTCGCGGCCGATCCATACGGACGACTTCTCCCACTTCGACTATATCGTAGGTATGGATCATCAGAACATCCGTGCCCTCCAATCGATGCAGCCTGAAGGGAGCAAAGCGCGGGTGCTCGAGATGGCTTCTTTCCTTCGCCATTATGACGAAGCCTGCGTGCCTGACCCCTATTATGGCGGCGATCGCGGGTTTGAGCATGTTATCGACCTGTTGGAGGATGCCTGTGCATCACTGCTCGACCACCTGACAGGCAAATAAACCGCAAAGTCCTAATATCAACACACTATCAGATTCCAATAAAGAAAGAAAGTAGTCCTCACGCCATTTTTTGTCGTGAGGACAACATTTTTATGTCAGGATTCGCGCGCGTATACGCGCAATATTTATTGTAAGGGAATAAAGTTTTAGCAGTATTTCTCGTTTTCTCTTCTATTATTTTGCGTAATGAAGTTAAATGATTATCTTTGCACGCGAAATTAAAGTCAAATCTAAAAAAATCAACAAGTCAACGTCCGCCAGAATAAGCGGATGTGTCTATTTGTGTTGATTAGGCTTATAGGGTGTGTAGCGCCCTCGACAACATCGCGTGCCTGCAGGCAATCAATTTGTCACCTACGCAGGCGAAAGACTTGAAACCTTAAATCTAATACCTTAATAAAATTTGAAATGAGACGATTAAGCATCGCAAATCGAATTTGGATGATGGCTGTGCTATGCTTGCTCACCTTTGGTGTGCAGGCACAGATTATCATCGAGACTCCACATGCCCGCACTGTTGGAAATGCGGAAAACACAATGTTTTATGATATTACTGCCAAGAACGCCGGTACGCTCTCAGCCTCTGTGTCCAGCGATGCCACCGCATGGCTGTCGGCTTCGTTCTCAGGCACGCGCTTAACTGTGCATGTAGCCAAGAACACCTCTGCCTCCACACGCTATGGCGACATTACCATTTCCGGCTCCGCTGACGCCAGTGTGACGCAAGTCTTCACCATCGCCCAGAAAGGTGATGAGTACAGTGGTGCAGCACTTTCTTCATTCGAAGATACGAAGTACACTGTTTCAACGGGTTCTGCCACATCGAATGCGTCAGAATCTCCGTTCAAAAACTCCTATGACGGTAATACTTCTACCATTTGGCATTCCAACTACAACAACGGTCAAGCCTTGGCCAATGGCGGTACCGTGACTGCCACTTGGGATCTTGGCTCGTCAAAGAGCGTGGACTTCATCACCTACACCCCGCGATCAGACCAGCAGAACGGCAATTGGGGCGCATTTAGGTTGCAGTATTCCACAAACAATAGTAGCTGGACGACCATTGGCAATTACGATTTCGAGATGAAGTCGTCTGCTTCTTCTGTCGATTTCAATGCCGTGACGGCACGCTATATCCGCGTCGTCATCACCTCCGGTTACAACAACCATGCCAGCTGTGCTGAATTTACCATCGGAAAGCGCAACACCTCGGCCAACACGATTGCTGATCAATTGTTTGAAGACAATCTCTGGACCACGCTTAAGAGCAGCGTGACGCAGACTACCATCAATAGCGTAAGCAACGCCTTCATCAAGACTCTTGCGCAGTCCATCTATGACGGCGGCTACAGCACAAAGTACCGCGTACACACTGCCCAATGCTTCAAGTCGCCCCAGACCATCAGCGACGAGTGGAACGCTCCGGGCAAATACTACGACCGCCTGGGCAACGTGACAGGTATCAGCGTGAAGAAGAACTCGAAGATTGCCATCTGGATTCCGAGCATTCCCTCCGGTGCCACCATTGGCCTGACCATCGTGTCGTGGTTCCCTGGCAAATATCCGGGCGACACTTATGGCACTTACCTTAACGATGGCACGTTTGGCCCGATCATCAGTTCCTATGGCCTGCACGAAGGCATGAACATCATAGAGTACACCCCCAGTACGCCTACCGGTGCTACTGCTTCTGAGATTTCCGACGGCTTGGCGTATGTCACTTACTTTGCCGATACGGACGGTGCTTACGCCGACGTGCCGATGCACTTCCTTAACGGCATCGAGAACGGCTACCTCAGCCTCGCCCTCACCAACGACGAGATGCACAACCTTTGCAAGAACGCCCCTAACATGCACATGGACGTCGTCACCGGCCACGCCCACATGATATGGGAAGCCAATGCGCTTTACAATTACTGCCGTACCACCACGAAGAGCAGCGGATGGCTTTCTTCGACAGGAACGGCTAAAGGCTATCGCCAGTACATCCGTGCATTGGAATACGTTATCGGGTCCGAGCATGAGGCACTGGGCTTGCAGAAGTACAACCGTGTGCCGAACACCCGCACTTTGGCTTATGTCAATTATCAGTATTTCATGTTCCAGGGCGACCTTGGCGTGAGCTTCTGCTACGATGTGCAGGAAGAGTGCCTTGACCTCTATCAGATGCTCAAAGCCAGCGGAGCCAGCGTCTGGGGTATCAGCCACGAGTGGGGCCACCAGCATCAGATGCGTCCTTACTTCAATTGGGCAGGCTGCGATGAAGCCACAAACAACTACAACTCCTATTGGAACACCGTGCGCTTCGGTCTTACCGACACAGGCCACGGCTGCCACCCGGCATTTGGTACGACACTCTACAACGGCACCGCGACAAGCGAGCTGACGGCCAACGACAAGACTGTCTATACCACAATCGCCAACACGCGCGACAATGCTTATAGCAACAAGTCCGATGTAAGTTGGAACAGTTATTTCACCACGTTGGTAAACGATACCTACAACAACCACCGCGACTGGACGGCAGAAACCACGCAGAGCGTCTATTCCTTCGACTTTACCAACTATTGTACGGCACGTCCGTTCATCGCCATCTCCTTCTACGCCATCAGCAACCTCAACAAGCCTGATTTCAGTTACGACCTCTTCGAGGCGTTGCGTCAGACCGACAAGAAGAGCGGCAACACCATTGTGGGTTCCAGCATCGAGAAGAGCGGTGTGGACAAGTACGAACTGCTTGCTGCTGCGCAGAACGGCGATGCCAATGCTTGCAGCCAGTTCCGCTCCGCCTATGGCAGCAGCGTATGGAAGACGAAGAATTACATCAACTCCAGTCACCTCGGTTGGAGTGTCAACTCCGTACCGTTTATCCTTAACTATATCCGCAAGGCCAGCCGCCTCAGCGGGTATAACCTCTTCCCCTACTTCGAGAAGTGCGGTCTGCTGCGTCAGGTTGCCTACCGCACCTATGGCGGTGCCTGGTATCTGATGACAGAAGACATGTATAATGAGTTCAAGAGCGACATGAATGCCCTCGACCTCGCCACCTGCGACGACAACCGCGTGAAGGCTATCCTCCAGGTGGCCAATCCCAACTGGACGATGCCCGCATCTATCAATAACGATTAAAGCAAGGAGGACACAACAATGAAAAAGATATTTTCCATATTCATTCTCGCCGTTGCAGGCATCCTCTCTGCTTCGGCTTCGCAAACCTTTACCGTAACATCGGTTGACAACTCGCAGACCATCTATTTTCGCATTAGCAAAACAAGTGGAAGCGTCACGAGAAGCAAAACCTCTAATAGCGGTTCGGCTGGCACAGTTGCTTTAACAGTGAATGACACTTATTGGCAGACCTTCGCCGTTACGACAGGCAGCAATAGCTATAAGACTTTGACTATTACCTTGCCAGATGACGTCACTTACGTTGAGATCTATAACAATAAGGCAAACGTGTCAGCCATCAATGTTACCGGGATGGCCACATATCTGGCTTCGCTTAACTTGAACGGCTGCACCAATCTTACCACGCTGACCCTCGGCACAATGTCTGCTTTGACCGACATCGACGTGTCGAACACCAGCGCAGCCGTGGCCAATGCCATCACTGCCGCCAAGTGTCCGGTGTTGGAGAATCTGAACGTAGCCAACTGCGGACTGACGAGCCTTGCTTATACGGGTACAACACTCTACTCCCTCGACGTGACGGGCAACAGCATCACTAACCTTAACCTCTCTGGCAATACGAACCTCGACATCGTGCGCTGCGAGAGTAACAGCATGACATCTCTGACCGTCGCCACGGCTGTCACCACCATTTCTGCGCAGAGCAACAACCTGACAACGCTGACCGGCTATGGCGAGCCTATCAAGGTGCTCGATGTGGCAAATAACGGCTTGACTACCCTCAGCATGAATGGTCTAGATGGTTTGACAGACCTTGACATCTCGTCGAACCACCTCACATTCCGTTCCTTCCCTTCTGCCGATAATAAGCCGACACGTATGCTCTACGCGGGTAATGACGGGCAGTACGATTTCTCGGCCAGCATGAAGCCTGCCTTTGGTAGCTACAGCTATCCCTTGCAGTCCAAGCTGCCTAACTATGCTTCGCGTAATGAGACTGCCTACACCATCGACCTTACGGAAGCTCGCCTTGACGGTCATGATGTGCAGAGCGTAGTGCCTGTGGTGAACAGCTACAACGGATTGACAGATACTCCGCTGACGCTGTCCAACAGTGATGTGGATGGCAACGACTATGCCAAGAGCACCGATGGAAATCTCTATGGATTCATGAAGCCGCAGAGCCGCGTGCGTTTCAGTTTCACGAATGCAAATTATCCGGGCCTGACACTCTACTCCAACGAGTTCACTGTGCCCGACGGCGTAACAGGAACGTTGCGTATTGTTGACGAGGACGGCACGGAGCTCTATTCCATTGCCAACGCGTTCTTCTCAGATGCTAGCGACGGCATTCCTGCCGATGCACGTCGTGACTATACAAAATATACCTATTCTGCCGTTCCTACAACTGCAGGACAGACTTGGACGGTGACTGCTGGTCCTTCCGATGACGCGCCATTTGCCTGGGCCAAGACCTATAACTCTGCCACTTGGTACTATCTCGGCTTAAAAGGCAAGTGGGTGACAGCAGGCGAACAACTCTATCAGTTAGGCGGCAGCCAAGGTAACAACGGCCATAAGTTGAAAGATACTTACAGCACGTCCGACGATAACTACCAGTGGGCTTTTGTTGGCAACCAGTACGATGGTTTCAAGATTTACAACAAAGGACGTGGCAACGGTGAAACGCTGCAGGATTATGCCGGTTTCAATACGGTTTCTAACCAATATGGTTACTTCCCTGTCATGAAATCGGGAGAATCGCTGAAATGGATTGTTCGTACTAACTCCGCCGGAACGGGTTTCTCTTTGGAAAACAAGGCAGGTGGTACCGACTATAGCAATGGTAATGGAGGTGTGAGTGCACCGGCATTCCTCAACGACTTTCAAGGTCTGGGCGGCTTGAACTATTGGATTACCGCCGACTACGATGCACAGAACGATGTCGGCAGTCTCCTTACTGTTCTTCAGGCCAGCGGTGCAGTGTCCACTACAGTTAAATGGGTTCTCATGGATGGCAGCAATCCCGTTTACACTCTTACCCAAGACGTAACAGCCGGGCAAAGCATCACCGCCTATCCGACGGAGCTTACCACGATGGCTTCGCAACGTTTCGTAACCCTGCCCTCACTGACACCCTTCACGGCAACTTCCGGTGAAAACAGAAAAGAGATTGCCTACACTTGGACCGGCCCCTTCTCTATTTCGACCGAGGGCAACGAACACCACTACCAACTGAAGATACGCAACGCTTTGTATATCACATCTAACACCATGACAGGCGGACAGCTTGACTGCACGACAAGTTCTGATGTGGCTAACGATCAGCGTTGGATGTTCTTCGGCGATCCGTTCAACGGTTTCATCCTTCGCAACTATGCTAAGAGCAATAAAGCTCTTGCTGCCGCCAACGGAACAGCTACTAACGGTTCATCCTATCCTACCTTTGAAACAGAAGGTACGCGCTGGATTATCACTACCTGTACGCAGGCAGGCTACACCAATCCGTTCAGCGTTGCTCCTGCCGGCACAACGGGTGTTTATTGGAACCAATACGGCGGCATCAGCAACAACCAAGGCTTGAAGTACTGGACAGCCAATGGCTCGAGTGACGGCGGCGCAGCTATTGTGGCAATCGAAATTCCTGATGAAATTTCCGAAGTGCCCATCACTTGGACAATCGTGGATGGCGAAGGCAATGAGATGTTCTCCACAGAGGTTGCCTATACCAAAAACTCCACCGTCAGCAGCTATCCTGAGGCCTTGACCGACTTTGCCGACCGCTTCGTAAGCTATCCTACGTTGTCTCCGTTCACAGTAAGCGAGGCGAAGGAATTGCAGGTAACTTACAACTGGACAGGTCCGTTCCAACTGACCACAGACACGGACAATCCGTACCTCTATTTCTTCAAATCGACACGTTATGGGTTCTATACTTACGCACCCGATAGTCCCACGGGGCAGGCCAAACAAGGTACATATACAAAGAACTGGGTGACACCGCGTGGCCGCTGGTTCTTCACGGGCGATCCTTTCAATGGTATAGAAATACGTCCGTACGTCTATCCCGAAACGGGCTTGGTAAACAACACGCTTTCTACCACCCCGACGAAGTACATCCCCAAGGCCAATCCCGACATCACCACGAACAGTTCAAACAACGCTCTGCCCAGCGCAGCTATCTCCTTCCTCATCCCGAACTCGTCAAATTGCCTTTCCGAGCAGTTGGGCACATGGAGCTCCGCTGCCATCAACAGCGACAAGGGCTTGAGCTTCGTCGTGGAAGAGGCCGAAGATATCTCCATGCTCATTGAGTCGGGCTTGTACCAAGTACGCTGCATGGGCAGTGGTCTTACGTCGAAGTATTGGAAACTTGGCAGTGACCATAAGTTGTATAACGATGGAGATCCTGCCAACATGAACACCGTCTTCCGCATTGAAGAGAACATCAATGCCAGCAACAACTTGCCCGAGTCGTACTACATTGCGGGCTTCGACGGCAACGAGGCTTGGTATTTGGATAACACACGCACAAGCTATTCTCAACAGTTCACTGCTACGCAAACAGCAGCGAACTATATGCCTGCACAAATCATATACAATGCCAAGTCAGGCGACACACCGTATTACGCCATCAAGCTGAGTAATCAAAGCGATTACTCTGGTTACAGCTATGCCAACACCAATGGAGGTATGACGCAGGTCGTTACCTATAGCTATACATCTGGAACTGCCGACGGCTCCGCTTGGGCTCTTGAACCTGTGATGCGCGTGGCGCTTAACGCTGTAGGCGACAAGTCGTATGCTACGTTTTACTTCGATCGCGATGTGCAGACCGATGAGAACACGAAGGCCTATTACATTGAGACCACCAACAATGGTTTTGCCCAACTTACCGAGGTTGATAATGATGGGCACAACATTCCTGCCCGTACGGCCGTCGTGCTCATTAACAGTGCTCAGGCTAGCAGTGCCATCTTCACTGTGACAAGCGGACTGTCAAGTGTAGTTGATGCTGATGCCAATTTGTTGAAGGGTACGCTCACCAGCATGATCCTTGACCTCAGCGACGATTCGCCCAACTACTCCATGGGACGTCTGAACGGAGAGATTGGCTTCTATAAGTTCAACAACAATGGTACAACCAGCATCACCCTCGGTGCTAACAAGGCTTACTTACAAGTGCCTGGGCAGAGTGGTTCAAAGGGATTCACTCTCTCATTTGATGACGACATAACAGGTATTGAGGAAGTTCAATCTTCAATCCTCAATCCTCAATCAGATAACTGGTACACGCTTGACGGCCGCAGACTGTCGGACAAGCCTTCCCAGAGTGGAATATATATATATAAAGGTAAGAAGATTTTCGTGAAATAACTTTTAAACAACAAATATATGAAAAACATGAAAAGATTGAAAGCTCTATTCCTACTCTTAATTGGAATAGGAACAAGTGTGTTTGCACAGACAGCAGTCACTGTCGGAAACCAAGTGACAGATGCGAGTAGCTTAGTCAGCGGCAATGCCTATCTGATTAAGTACACCAGTATGACGGGAACACCGTATATTTACGATGCTGGCACGAGTACACCGCTGCAGGCTCCAAGTACTCAAAATGCTGCTACAACAGCTTGTGCTTTTTATTTCATAAGTGTCGGCAATGGAGCATATAAGTTGGAGAATGTTTATACAGGCAATTATTGGCCTGCACCGACGGGCAATCAGAGATTGTATCCAACAACAGCAGCAAATGCCGGCAGTTGGGCAATATCTATTTCCAATGGTACAGCCACAATGACTTGTACTAACGGAGGAACGACTTATGGTCTTGACAGGCTTACCCCTGATGTGGCAGGATGGAGTAGCCGTAAAACTGTTGAGATATATGAAATCAGTGCAGCAGACCTCTCTACCGCCGCTACCTATTCTGAGTTTGCAGATAAGGACATCAACGTTTCTTCTACTGAAGCTGCCAGCATTAGCGAAGGACAGTGGTATGTAATGTCTCAGCGTTCGCGTACCAGCTATGTTTTTGAGAATACATCAGACCACAAGTTCAAACACACGCGGACCAAGCCCTCCGGCTCAGCAACGGAGAAGGCAGGCTACTTGGTTCGTCTGCTCAGCGCAGACGGCGGAAAGTATTATTTGCAGAATGGCTTTGGCAACTATATGGGTACAATAGCTGCTTCTACGAATGTGCCGACAACCGCGTTAGGTCAGGAAGCTATAACAGTTGAAAAGATTGCCAACACTGACGGGCACTATTACTTCAAAGGTGCCACTAATGGTGTCATTCTTGATGGAAACGATTTCACAAATGGAGACCCTTCCACCATCGTAGGTTGGGGTACAACCGTTCCCACTACCACTGGTGGCAACAACGACTGGGCTTTCTATCCCGTAGAGTTTGTGGAGGCTTGGATGCCCACCATCAGTGAGGTTTATACTATCAACAACACGAACACCAGCCGTGGTGCACTCATCTATAACCCCAATGCCTCTACCAAGTATGTATGGTCGAGCGGTAAGAACAGCACATTCGATGCTACTAATGCCAATAGCCAATGGGTTATTGTTCCCACTGGCACCTCAGGCCAATATTATTTATATAATGTAGGTGCAGGCAAGTTTGCCATACCTTCTGGCGCTGCCAATGGAGCCGGATATCCTTGGGTATTCAGCGACAATGCCGTAGCCTTGGTTTTCGAGACACAAGGCAACGGCACCAAGAAAATCAAGATGGCCTCTAACCCCGTAAGTGGCACCAATGCGGCTTACATATCTGTAAGTAATGGGCAAACCTATCCTATCATCAACTACAATGATGTAGGAAGTGAATTCACCATCACAAAAGTGGATGGAGATGCCAGCACTGCTGCTAATGCTGCCGTTGCTAAGCTGGTGAAGAACCAGTCAGCGCTAACTACTGTGCCCCAAACGAGTGGATGGTATGCTTTACAAATCAAGACTGCCGGAAATGCCAGCTATGTGAACCGCTATGTTAAGGCAGCAGACAGTGAATACAATTATAATGGCACATATTATCCGCTTACCTTCACGGGAGACGTGGATATCCAACCTTCTATCAAGGATGCCACGTTCTTTACATACATTGATGTTAACAGTAACACCAAGTGGCAGATGCCAAACGGAAAATACCTTGTGCTGAACGGCAGCAAATTCCCGAATAGTTCATCCACAGCCAGCAACATTACAGCAGGCTCAGACAATAACGGCAATTATTTCAAAGGTGGTAGCTACTATGCTGTTCCTTACAATAGCGGTCAGAACTATTTCATCGGTGAGACATCTCAGGCAGCCAAATACTACATCGTCTATCCCATCGATCTCGCTGCTGCTGGTCTCGTAGCTTGGCAAGCAATCTGCGACAACGCTCCTGAGTCTGCACAGATTACCTGTTCACGCAATGATGTGAAAGGCCTGACGGCTGTTTATAAGAATGGTTTCTTCTTCCTGCCGACGGGTGTGACGCCTGAGGAAAGTGACTTCACGCTGGACGGAGCTAATGGTATCACTATAGACGCGACAGCTCATACCGTAACCTTTGCTTACGATCCCAATCTGGCAATCGTTGCTGACGGTGTAACCGTAGAGCAAGGCTGGCAGACGGCAGGTCGCGATAGCGAGGTAATGTTGCTTCGCGTGACGGCCAAGCCCTTCAAGGCTGCCACCAACACAACGCTCACCGTCAGCCTCAAGGACGGCTCGGAGGCCAACATCTCTGCACTGAAACTTTATGAGGCCAGCTCCAACTCGTCTGAAATCTATTCTACAGGCGATGGTGCTCCCACGAAGACGGTGGTCGCTACGGTATCCATCTCCGGCTCTACTGCCACCTTCAATATTGGCAACCTCTCCGCCGGCACGCACTACTACTGGATTGGTGCTACCGTTAGCAGCACGGCAACCCTCGGTGCTGTCCTCGATGCAGCCGTTACGGGTATCGCCTATCAGGTGGAAGGCCAAACGGCACAGAACCTCGACCTGACTTCCGTTGGCGATCCCAGCGACCGTGGTGCAATGGTCTTCAATACACATAGCTATCCCTTCCTACCGCGTGACAATGGTAGCCGCCACTATCGTATTCCCGCCATGATTGTGGCTGAGGACGGCAGCATCGTGGTAGCCGCCGACAAACGCTATGGCAGCTACACTGACATCGGTAACGGCGGACACGTCATCGACATCGTAGTGCGCCGCTCTACCGACGGCGGTAAGACCTGGAGCGCTCCCGTGACCATCGCCAAGGGCGAAGGCTCCACCGCAAACGGCGGCGATGATAAGCGTTGCGGCTTCGGTGACCCCAGCCTCGTCAAGGGTAAGGACGGCAAGCTCTATTGCCTCTTTGCCGCTGGCAACGAAGGCTACTTCTACGGCCAGAAAGGCATGTGCATGTCTGTCAGCACCAACAACGGTGTAACCTGGAACAGTGGCGAGGGCAACCCGCCAGTTGACCTCTACTGGAGCGGTGCTATCAAAAACGTAGCCACCGCAGGTACAGCAGGCTATGGTCTCTATGACTACTTCGTCACTTCTGGTCGCGGTCTGTATATTCCTGAAGATGACATCCTGATGTACCTCATCCCAGCACAAACGATGACTAGTGCAACAGAGCACACCAGCAATTCTCAAGACTATATCTTCTACTCTAGAGATGGCGGTACTTCGTGGTACTTCAGCGAGACACCCATGGTTCAGGGTGGCGACGAAGCTAAGATCATCCAGATGAACGACGGCTCACTGCTCGGTTCCATCCGTCAGGGGGGTGATCGCTGTTTCAATACTGCCACCTATACCAAGAACGATGACGGCAAGACGCTCAGCTTCAACTTTGGCTCGCAGTGGACCAACTCACAAGTGAGAACAGGTGCTGCTAACAACCAGGACATCCTCTACTACCAACGCGAGACTGCTGAGGGCAAGACTGACGTCATCGTTCATTCGATGACTACTGGTTCGCACGCCAACCTCAAGCTCTACTACAGCACTGATCAGGGTGCCAACTGGACAGAGTTCCTGAACGTGCAGACCAAGGGCACGCGCTACGTGACCATGGACAAGAATCCTGCCAATGGTAGCCTCTATCTGCTCTTCGAGGACCAGAGCCTCAACAGCGCCGGTGGCTACACCGACTACAACCACTATCCTCTGAACTTCATAGAGATCACCCGCGACCAGCTTGTAAGCCTCATCCCAGCATTGGAGGAATACAATGTGCCCGAGTATCTGAAGACAAATGTTGTTAAGAACAGCGTTTATCAGACCAGCACGGGCTGCGATTCCTATGGCACGCTCTCTGGCACCGGCTCTGGACACTGGGCACGCACTTGGACATCCAACGCCTCATCAGGAGTGGCAGGGCTGACAGTTTCTACTGAGAGTGGCTACGGTTTCGACAAGGCAACCATACTCGGAACCCGTGTAATGACAATAAGGCCCAGTGCCAATGGCGCAACCGATACCTATACCATCACCGCACCCGCTGGTTATGTCATCTCAAGCTACACTATCGGAGGTGCAGCATATACGAGTGGTACTTATCGCATCACCGCAGCTGATGGCACTACTACTGGCGACATCTCCTCCACAACAGAGCCTACGAATATCACAGTCAACGATGTGAATGCCTCATCAACGACCTTCACATTCTATGGTGCATCACAGAACAATTGGTTTGGCTTCACTAACTTCACCATTACCCTTGCCAAGCCTCTTGAGCTTAAGGTTGTGGGCGACAAGAGCTATGCTACGCTGTACCTGCCGTTTGACGTAACAACGGATGGAAATACAAAGGCATACTACATCACTTCTGCCAACAACGGTACAGCTACACTGACTGAAGTAACAGACAACGAGATTCCTGCCAACACCGCAGTAGTGCTCATAAATGAGGCTGGAGATGCAAGCACCGTCTTGAATATGGTAAGCGATCTTAGCTCCGTAGTTTCCGAGAGCGACAACCTGCTGAAGGGAACCTTGGTACCCATGAGCCTCGACCTCAGCGACGAAACTAACTACTATTCGTTAGGCAAAAAGGACAACCAAATCGGCTTCTACAAGTTCGCTGACGGCACCATCACTCTTGGTGCTAACAGGGCATACCTTGACACCACTGCGCCCAGTAGCAGCAGCAAGGGCTTCATCTTCATTTACGATGATCCCACTGCGATTGCCTCAATCCTCAATGGCCAGTCAAGCGCCAATGGCCAGTGGTACACGCTTGATGGTCGCAAGCTTAATGGAGTTCCTACACAGCGTGGAATCTATATCAACAACGGCAAGAAAATCGTTGTGAAATAAGATAAACAGGCTATGAATAATTAGGCGGCTACCCCAGAGGGGCAGCCGCCTAATGTTTTTGTTGCAATTAAAGAAGTGTGCTTATGCCTCGAGACCGTGGATGGTGATGGCCTCGTTGCCTTTGCATATCTTGGCAATCATGCCTTGCAGAGCCTTGCCGGGACCGCATTCGGTGAAGTCGGTGGCACCGTCGGCAACCATTGCCTGAACTTCGTAGGTCCAGCGTACGGGGGCGGTAAGCTGGGCGATGAGATTCTGCTTGATTTCGGCAGCATCAGTGTGAGCCTTGGCGTCTACGTTCTGATAAACGGGGCACTTTGGCGTCTGGAACTCGGTAGCCTCGATGGCAGCTTGCAGCTCATCCTTGGCAGGCTGCATCAGTGGAGAATGGAAGGCGCCGCCTACAGGAAGCGGAAGTGCGCGCTTGGCGCCAGCAGCCTTGAGTGCCTCACATGCTGCCATGACGGCTTCGTTGTTGCCGGAGATAACGAGCTGACCGGGGTTGTTGTAATTGGCAGGTACAACAATGTTGCCGGGCTTGGAAATCTCTGCACAGATTTTCTCAACAGTCTCATCGTCAAGGCCGATAATGGCCGCCATGGTGGAGGGAGCGGCCTCGCAGGCTTTCTGCATGGCTTGAGCACGCTGGCTAACGAGCTTAAGACCATCCTCAAAACTGAGGGCCTCGGCTGCCACGAGGGCTGAGAACTCACCGAGTGAGTGGCCTCCTACCATGTCGTACTGAGCCTTGTCGCCTGCACAGATGGCACTGATTACGGAGTGTAGGAATACGGCAGGCTGGGTTACCTTGGTCTGCTTCAACTCGTCGGCAGTGCCTTCAAACATAATCTTGGTAATCTCGAAACCGAGGATTTCATTTGCCTTGTCGAAAAGCTCCTTGGCCTTGGGATTGGTGTCGTAAAGGTCTTTACCCATTCCGGAGAACTGGGCTCCCTGACCTGGGAATACAAATGCTTTCATAATTTGGTAATGGTTATTAGTTATTGGTTAATGATTCCAACTATTTCGTTTACGTCATTGATGCTGTGGGCATTGAGCCAGTGATTGATGCCATCGACAATCTTGCCGCTGACGGCAGGGTCGATGAAGTTGGCTGTGCCGACCTCTATGGCGGAGGCGCCTGCCATCATGAACTCAATGGCGTCCTCTGCTGTCATTATGCCGCCGAGACCGACTATTGGCACTCTGACGGCCTTGGCAACCTGATTGACCATCCTTACAGCCACGGGTTTGATGGCTGGGCCGGAGAGGCCGCCGGTGCCTATGCTTAAGCGTGGGCAGCGTTTCTCAATATCAATTGACATGCCCATCAGGGTATTGATAAGTGAGACGCAGTCAGCTCCTTCTGCCTCTACGGCACGGGCAATGTCGGCAATGTTGGTCACGTTAGGCGACAGTTTTACTATCAAGGTCTTGTGGTAGGCGCGGCGTACAGCCTTGACAACTGACGCTGCCCCCTCGCAAGTTACACCGAACGCCATGCCTCCGTCTTTGACATTGGGGCATGAGATGTTGAGCTCTATGGCGGGAATCTTGTCGAGACCGTCAATCACGGCTGCGCACTCTGCGTAGTTTTCGGGACTGGAGCCACTGACGTTGACAATCACGTTGGTGTCCATGTCGCGGAGTTGTGGATAGATGTGCTCGGCAAAATAATTAACGCCTTTGTTTTGCAAGCCTACGCAGTTGAGCATGCCGCTGGCCGTCTCGGCCATACGCGGATAGTCGTTGCCTTCGCGTGGCAGCAGGGTAGTGCCCTTCACAATTATTCCGCCCAGCTTGCTCATTGGCACGAAGTCCTCAAACTCCAGCCCATAGCCAAAGGTGCCTGAGGCCGTCATGACGGGATTGCGCAGGCTGAGGCCTGCTATGTTTACACTCAGATTTGCCATGTCAGCTGATTTATATTAAACACGGGACCTTCTGTGCAGACGCACACATTGCCTTTGACAGTTTTCTCTACGCAGCACAGACACGCGCCGAGGCCGCAGGCCATCATGTTCTCAAGGCTTACTTCGCAGTCGGTGTCAGAGCTTTTGGCGTAGCGTGCTACGGCCATCATCATAGGCTTGGGACCGCACACCATTATCTTATCAAACTTCTCTTGCTGCAAGGCGCTGTGCTGGGTAACGAAGCCGCGTTCGCCGAGCGAGCCGTCTTCCGTTGTGATAAGCACGCGGCCAATCTGTTCAAACAGATCTCTCTCCAGCACTCCGCTGGCGGTGCGAGCGCCAAGCAGGAAGACGGGTTCTGCGCCCTGGTCTTTCAGCTTCTTTCCGGCATAGAGTAAGGGGGCAATGCCTACACCGCCGCCGACAAGCAGGATCTTACCTTTGGCCTTGTCGGTGCTGAAGCCGTTGCCCAGCGGCAGCACAAGGTTGAGCCTGTCGCCTTCGCGCAGTGCGCCGAGAGCCTTGGTGCCATCGCCAATCATCTGCACCATTAGCCAGAGCTGGCCATCCTCTACATTATTTATAGATATAGGCAGACGCAGGAACGTGTTGTCCTTGGCGGGAGACTGTACCTGTACGAACTGCCCTGGCTTCATCGCGGGCATTTGGCCGTCGATGGGGCTCAGACGTAGCAGTACATTGCGCTCGTCAAGGCGATTGTTGCTAACTACGGAGAAGTCCTTTATCTGTTTCATTTTAAAGAAACGCTAGCGTTTTAGTGCGAGAGCAGGCTTCCTTTCCCAGTGAGAAAAGAAGCCTGTCTTGTTTAGAATTCAGCAGTCTTGGGAGTTCGGGGGAACGGTATGACGTCGCGTATGTTCTGCATACCGGTAACAAAGAGCATCAGTCGCTCGAAACCGAGGCCGAAGCCGCCGTGGGGACATGTGCCGAAGCGGCGGGTATCGAGATACCACCACATATCCTTCATAGGAATGTTGCGCTCCTTGATTTCGCCCATCAGTTTGTCGTAGTTCTCCTCGCGTACGGAGCCGCCGATAATTTCGCCAATCTGGGGGAAGAGCACATCGGTGCCCTGCACGGTCTGCTCCTGCTTCTGACCATTGAGCTCGGGCAGTTCTTCATCGATTTTCATGTAGAAGGCTTTAATCTTCTTGGGATAGTGGGTCATGATGACCGGTTTCTTGAAGTGCTCCTCCACGAGGTAGCGCTCATGCTCAGAGGCCAGGTCATCGCCCCAGTTGCATGGGAACTCAAACTTGCGGCCGCCCTTGATGGCCTCTTGCAGGATGCGTATGCCTTCGGTGTAGTCGAGGCGCACGAAGTCGGTATTGATGACGCTCTGCAGACGCTCTAGGAGCCCCTTGTCAATCATCTTGTTGAGGAATTCGAGGTCGTCCTTGCAATTGTCGAGAGCCCAGCGAACGCAGTATTTTATGAAGTCTTCCTCCAGGTCCATGAGGTCGTCAAGGTCGATGAAGGCAATCTCAGGTTCAATCATCCAGAACTCAGCCAGATGACGGGGCGTATTGCTGTTTTCTGCACGGAAGGTGGGGCCGAAGGTATAGATGGCGCCAAGGGCAGTGGCACCCAGCTCGCCCTCCAGCTGACCGCTGACGGTGAGAGAGGTCTGCTTGCCGAAGAAGTCATCGCTATAGTCAATCTTGCCTTCGTCGTCCTTCTTGAGATTGTAGAGATTCTTGGTCGTTACCTGGAACATCTGGCCGGCGCCTTCGCAGTCGCTGGCCGTGATGATGGGCGAATGGAAGTAGTAGTAGCCATGCTCGTGGAAATAGGTGTGGATGGCCATAGCCATATTATGGCGTATGCGCATCACTGCGCCGAAGGTGTTGGTGCGCAGCCTCATATGGGCATGCTGGCGCATATACTCAAAGCTCTGGCCCTTCTTCTGCATGGGATAGTCGCTGTCGCAAGTGCCGAAGAGGGTAATGCTGTCAGCCTGAATCTCTGCAGCCTGGCCTGAGCCGATGCTCTCCACCAGCTTGCCGGTGCAGCTGAGGCATGCACCGGTGGTTATCTGCTTGAGCAGTTCCTCGTCGAATTTCTCAGCGTCAGCCACAATCTGGATATTCTTGATGGTTGAGCCGTCGTTGAGGGCAATGAAGTTAACCGACTTGCTGCCGCGCTTGGTGCGTACCCATCCCATTACAGTAACGTCAGAACCGTAGTCTGTACGCTGCAGGGCGTCTATAATCTTTGTGCGTTTCATAGCTGTTATCTTTTCTCTTTTAACTGTATTCTACTCATACGCTCCCATGCGGAGGAAGTTGACTTCATTCTCCTCGAGGAAGCGCCACTGGCCGCGGCGCAGATTCTTCTTGGTGAGGCCTGCAAAGTAGACGCGGTCAAGCTTAACCACCTTGTAGCCGAGGTTTTCGAAGATTCGGCGCACTACGCGATTCTTGCCGCTATGTATCTCAATGCCAATCTGCTTGCGGTCGGTTTCGCTGGCATATTCCACGCGGTCAGCCTTCACCTCACCGTCCTCCAGGGTGATGCCTTCCAGTATCTTCTGCATGTCGGCAAAGCTGACCGACCTGTCGCAGAAGACATGATAGATTTTCTTCTTCATAAACTGGGGGTGCATCATCTTGGCAGCCATTTCGCCGTCGTTGGTGAGCAGCAGCACGCCGGTGGTGTTGCGGTCCAGTCGGCCTACGGGGTAGATGCGCTCGGGGCAGGCATCCTTCACGAGGTCCATTACAATCTTGCGTCCCTCGGGATCATCGGCTGTGGTGACATAGCCCTTGGGCTTGTTCATCAGGATATAAACCTTGTCTTCCAGGCTCACGGGGTTGCCCTTGAAGGTTACCTCATCGGTGCGCAGCACCTTGTGGCCGAGCTCGGTCACAACTTCTCCGTTCACTGTTACCAGTCCGGCAGCGATATGGGTGTCTGCCTCGCGGCGTGAGCATACGCCGGCGTTGGCAAGGAAGCGGTTAAGGCGGATGGGCTCGTTGGGGTCAATGTTCTCCTCCTTATAGCGCAGCACCTTCTGATTGTTGTACTTTGCGCTGGGGTCGTAGTCCTCAGTGCGCTTGCGGTAAGGGCGATAGGGTTTGTTGAATCCGCCCTTGAACCCGTTGCGCTGGTATCCTCGGGGCTGGAATCCGCCCTCTTGGCGCTCGGTGCCGTATGCGGGGCGGCTGCCATAGGGGCGATTGTAGCGTGGGCGCTGCTGAAAGCCCTGTCCGCCGTGGCGTGGCTGATAGCCTCCGCTGAAGCGTGGACGCGGCTGATAGCCTTCTGCAGAGGGCTCGCTGCCTTCCTGCTGGCTATAGCGCGGGCGGTAGCCATAGCTGCGCTCCTTGTATTGGGGACGGTACGGACGCTCGGCGCGCTGGTATGATGAGCGGTAGCCTCCGCGCTCGCCGTAGCTTCTGGTGAAGCGCGGGCGGTAGGGGCGGCGGCCTTCTGCCTCCGGGGTAGTGTTCTCTTGATTGCTGTCAGATGAATTCTGTTGGTATTCGGTTAGCGGTTTTGTACTTTCTGTCTCGTTGAAGTCTTTTTCTTGTTCCATTTTGATTGTTGTTTTTCTTACGCCTTCTCGGCGTTGTGTGTAATCTCTGTTCTCTTTTCTCTTTTAGTTGATATCTGTTTAGATGCCGGTGTAGTTGCCGGGTGTTATCTGCATCAGTTCCTGCTTGACGTCATCGCTCACCTCCAGGCTCTGTATGAAGTTGTGGATGCTCTGCTCGGTTATGGCTTCGTTGGTGCGGGTGAGTGCCTTCAGGGCCTCGTAGGGATGGGGGTATGCCTCGCGGCGTAGGATGGTCTGGATGGCTTCTGCCACCACGGCCCACTGCTCATTGAGGTCGGCGTCGATGCTCTCCTGGTGAAGCAGCAGCTTGCGCAGGCCCTTGAGGGTGCTGGCTATGGCAATCATCATGTGACCGAGGGGCACGCCGATGTTGCGCAGCACGGTGGAGTCGGTAAGGTCGCGCTGCAGGCGGCTGATGGGCAGCTTGGTGCTGAGGTGCATCAGCACTGCGTTGGCAATGCCGAGGTTGCCCTCAGAGTTCTCAAAGTCGATGGGGTTGACTTTGTGGGGCATGGCGCTGGAGCCCACCTCGCCGGCCTTGATCTTCTGCTTGAAGTAGTTCATCGAGATATACTGCCAGAAGTCGCGGTCAAGGTCTATCATTATGGTGTTGATGCGCTTGAGTGCATCGAATATCTCGCCCAGTCCGTCGTAGTTGCTGATCTGGGTGGTGTATTGCTCGCGCTCCAGGCCGAGATGGTTGCTCACGAAGTCGTTGGCCACCTGTTGCCAGTTGTAGGCGGGGTAGGCTACGTGGTGAGCATTGAGGTTGCCGGTGGCGCCGCCGAATTTGGCGGGGTAGGGCATGGCCTTCAGCCTGCTGAGCTGGCGCTCCAGGCGATAGCTGAACACCCTGACCTCCTTGCCCAGACGGGTGGGGCTGGCGGGCTGGCCGTGGGTCTTGGCCAGCATGGGTATGTCCTTCCACTCCTCGGCATAGGCATTGAGCTGGTCGATCAACTCCTGCATGGCGGGGATGTAGGCCTCGCTGAGGCTGTCCTTGAGCATGAGGGGGAAGGAGGTGTTGTTGATATCCTGCGATGTGAGGCCGAAATGAACGAACTCCTTGTAGTGGTCGAGGTTGCCGATTTCGTCAAATTTCTGTTTGATGAAGTATTCCACGGCCTTAACGTCGTGGTTGGTAACCTTCTCTATGTCCTTCACTGCCTGTGCGTCGGCTTCGTCAAGGTTCTGATAGATGGCCCTGAGGCGGGGGAAGAGGTCGTGGTTGAAATCTTTCAGCTGCGGCAAGGGAAGCTCGCAAAGCATGATAAAATACTCTATCTCAACCCTAACCCTATACTTGATTAAAGCATATTCTGAGAAATAGTTGGAAAGACTCTCCGTCTTGCCGTGGTAGCGTCCGTCGATAGGCGACACTGCCGTAAGTGCATTAAGCATCATGGTGATTTACTATTTGACAAATTACAAATTAAATTTGCAATTTTAGAAGTTAAGAAGTTAAGAAGTCAAGGCGACAGTCTTTCGAACTCTCGAACTTTCAATTATCAGTTATCAATTTTCAAATATCACAGTGGCTTCACGCCATTTTGAGGTGCAAAATTACGTTTTTCTTTTCATATCTCGGCGTTTCTGACGCAGAGATTTCAGACCGGCCCTCTTTTATTTTGCCATAGCCTGCTCCAGGGCGGTGGCAAGTTGGTCGGGGCACGAGGTGCGCTTCATGCCGCAGGGAATGCCCTTAAGCTTGGCGACAACGTCGGCGGCCTTCATTCCCTCCACCATCATGGCAATGCCGAAGGTGTTGCCCGGGCATCCGCCAATGAACTGAACATTGTGAACGCGCTGCTCATCGTCAAGTTCAAACTCGATGGCCTGCGAGCAGGTGCCCTGGGTCTCAAAAGTGTGCTGTTTCATGATTAGGAGATTAGGAGTAAGGAGTAAAGGAAGTAAGGAGTAAAGGAATTTACAGATTCGCATTTCACATTTCACATATTACTCCCACTCAATCGTTGAGGGCGGCTTGGAGGAGATGTCGTAGCATACGCGGTTGACGCCCTTTACCTTATTTATAATGTCGCTGCTCACCTGTGCCAGGAAGTCGTAGGGCAGGTGGGCCCAGTCGGCGGTCATGGCGTCGGTGGAGGTGACGGCGCGGAGGGCTACGGGGTGCTCATAGGTGCGCTCGTCGCCCATCACTCCCACGCTGCGCACATCGGAGAGCAGGATGGTGCCTGCCTGCCAGATCTGGTCGTAGAGTCTGACCTCCTTGCCCAGGATGTTGACCTTGTAGTTGCGCAGGGCGCGGATGTAGATGTCGTCGGCATCTTGCAGGATGCGTACCTTCTCGCGGGTGATGTCGCCCAGTATGCGCACGGCCAGTCCCGGGCCAGGGAACGGATGGCGGGTGATGAGATGCTCGGGCATGCCCAGCTGGCGGCCTACCCGGCGCACCTCGTCCTTGAACAGCCACTTGAGCGGCTCACACAGCTGGAGGTTCATCTCCTTGGGCAGGCCGCCCACGTTGTGGTGGCTCTTGATGACTTTGCCGGTGATGTTGAGGCTCTCAATGCGATCGGGGTAGATGGTGCCCTGCGCCAGCCACTTGGCGTCGGTAATCTTGCGGGCCTCGGCATTGAACACCTCGATAAAATCGCGGCCGATGATCTTGCGCTTCTGCTCGGGGTCGGTCACTCCGGCCAGGTCGCCGAGAAACTTGTCGCTTGCGTCCACGCCTACCACGTTGAGGCCGAGGCACTCATAGTCGTGCATCACGTCGCGAAATTCATTCTTGCGCAGCATTCCGTGGTCCACGAAGATGCAGGTCAGCCGGTCGCCGATGGCCCTGTTGAGCAGCACGGCGCACACCGACGAGTCCACTCCGCCGGACAGGCCGAGGATTACGCGGTCCTGACCCAGCTGGTCGCGCAGCTCCTGCACGGTGGACTCCACAAAGGAGGCGGAGCTCCAGTCCTGGCGGCTGCCGCAGATGTCCACCACGAAGTTTTTGAGCAGCTGAGTGCCCTGCACCGAGTGGAACACCTCCGGGTGAAATTGCACGCCCCAAATAGGCTCGTTATCAGCCTGATAAGCAGCGTAGGTTACATCTTCGGTCGAAGCAATCGCGCGCCATCCCTGAGGCAGGGCGGTGATGGTGTCGCCGTGGCTCATCCATACCTGCGAGTTGGCCGTGAAGCCCTTGAAGAGCCCGTTGCCATGCTCTATGAAGGTGAGGTTGGCACGTCCGTACTCACGGCTGCCGGCGGGCTCCACGTTGCCGCCGTTGGTGTAGCTCATATACTGCGCACCGTAGCAGATGCCCAGTATTGGCAGGCGGCCGCGGATCTGGCTGAGGTCCACCTTGAAGGCCTCGGGGTCGTAGACGCTGTAGGGCGAGCCGCTGAGGATTACTCCAATCACGGAGGGGTCATCGTGGGGAAACTTGTTGTAGGGAAGAATCTCGCAAAAAGTATCCATTTCGCGTACACGCCTGCCGATGAGCTGCGTGGTCTGACTGCCAAAGTCAAGGATAATAATCTTTTGTTGCATGGGGGAGTAGGGGAATACCAATTTTGACCGCAAAATTACTGATATTTTCGGAATTATTCCGGTGCGGAAACAATTTTAATCCTTGGGTAAACAATTTTTATCATTATGAAAAAAGTTTTTGTTCGCTAAGCCATGATTTTTTGCAGTGCAGATACAATTTTTGCCTTCTAAGAGATGAATTTTGCCTGCGCAGAGATAATCCTAATCTATGCTGACTTGATTTTCATCCGTGAAGAAATGCTTTTTGTCGGTATAGCGATGATTTTACCCCGTGCTGATGTGATTTTCATCCGTGCTGAGATGATTTTAACCCGTGCAAATGAAAATTGAAGCGGAGAAGACTGGATAAAATCCCGAGTCATTGAAATCTAAACGCGCCGAGATTTCAATTTCTTAGCTAAGACACTATCTTTTCTTAGCTAAGAAAAGACCTTTTCTTAACTAGGAAAAGACTTTTTCTTAACTAAGAAAATTCTTTTTCTTAACTAAGAAAATTTCATCTCTTCCGCTTTAGATTTTCTCTTCACGTGCAAAAATATGGCGAGCTTGGCTTTTCTTTCCGTGAGTTTGGTTTTTCTTTTCGTGTGCACGGCTTTTCTTTTCGCAAGCTTGGCTTTCGCTGGTGGAGGATGGTGCTATACCGGCTATGGGAGGCTTTTTGCCGGTCTTGAGTAGCTTTTTGCTGGTTTTGGGAGGCTTTTTTGCAGGTCTTGAGTAGCTTTATGCCCTTCTGGGATGGTGTCTTTTGGGCTTTGCCACGGTCTTCGTTGTCGGTTGTTGGCGGTTATTTTTGGTTTTTATCATATTTTTGGCAAAAAAACCGTCCATACCTTATTTATATATAATATTATTTTCGTAACTTCGCACGGAAAATGACTTGTTCTGCGGAACAAGAGATGACTGAGGATAAATATTAATTACTAACACAAAACTAATATGAAGAAGTACAATTTTAATGCGGGCCCGTCTATTCTGCCCCGCGAAGTGATTGAGGCAACTGCTGCTGCCTGTTTGGATTTTAACGGTATCGGCCTTTCTCTGATGGAGATCAGCCACCGCTCGAAGGATTTCCAGCCTGTGATGGACGAGGCTGAGGCTATGATGAAGGAGCTTCTCGACATCCCCGAGGGCTACAAGGTGCTCTTCCTGGGTGGCGGTGCCAGCCTGGAGTTCTGCATGATTCCCTACAACTTCCTTGAGAAGAAGGCTGCCTATCTTAACACCGGCGTGTGGAGCAAGAAGGCTATCAAGGAGGCTAAGCTCTTTGGCGAAGTAGTGGAGGTGGCTTCCTCTGCCGACAAGAACTTCACCTACATCCCCAAGGGCTGGACAATCCCCACTGACTGCGACTATTTCCACATCACTACCAACAACACCATCTACGGCACCGAGATTCGCGAGGACTTCGACTCTCCGATTCCCATGATTGCCGACATGAGCTCCGATATCCTGAGCCGCCCCATCGACGTGAGCAAGTATGCCTGCATCTACGGCGGTGCGCAGAAGAATATCTCCATGGCCGGCGTTACTTTCGTGATTATCAAGGAGGATGCCCTGGGCAAGGTTAGCCGTCAGATTCCCACCATGCTCGACTATCGCACCCATATTGAGAAGGGCTCTATGTTTAACACCCCGCCCGTAGTGCCCGTTTACTCCGCACTGCAGACCATGAAGTGGGTTAAGGCTCAGGGTGGCGTGAAGGAGATGGAGCGCCGCGCACTGCAGAGGGCTAAGATCGTCTATGACGAGATTGACCGCAACAAGCTGTTTGTGGGCACCGTGGAGCCTGACGCCCGCTCGGTGATGAACCTCTGCTTCGTGATGAAGGACGAGTATAAGGAGCTGGAGGCTGACTTCATGGCCTTCGCTACCGAGAAGGGCATGGTTGGCGTCAAGGGTCACCGCTCAGTGGGCGGCTTCCGCGCCAGCTGCTACAACGCTATGTCCATTGAAGGCTGCGAGGCCCTCGTTGCATGCATGAAGGAGTTTGAGAAACTGCACTAGGCAGTTTCCAAACTCAGAGAATTCTCTTTTCTCTTTTAGTTTTTATCTAATTTTTTGAAGTATGAAAAAAGTTTTAGTTGCAACTGAGAAGCCTTTCGCTCCCGTAGCAGTGAAAGGAATAAAGGAAGTAGTGGAGGCTGCCGGCTACGAGCTGGCTCTTCTGGAGAAATATACTGAGAAGCAGCAGCTGCTGGACGCTGTGGCCGATGCCGATGCGCTGATTATCCGCAGTGATAAGGTTGATGCCGAGGTGCTGGATGCTGCCAAGCAGCTTAAGATAGTCGTTCGCGCAGGTGCAGGCTATGACAACATAGACCTCGCCGCCGCCACCGCCCATAATGTGGTGGCCATGAACACTCCCGGCCAGAACTCCAATGCTGTTGCCGAGCTGGTGATGGGTCTGCTGGTGTATGCCGTGCGCAATTTCTACAACGGCAAGGCCGGCACCGAGCTCATGGGCAAGAAGCTGGGTATCCTCGCTTTTGGCAACGTAGGCCGCAATGTGGCTCGCATCGCTAAAGGCTTTGGCATGGAGATACTCGCCTACGATGCCTACTGCCCCGCAGAGGCCATTGAGGCTGCCGGCGTGAAGGCTGTGGGCAGCACCGCTGAGCTCTTTGAGCAGAGCGACATCGTGAGCCTCCACATCCCCGCTACTCCCGAGACTAAGCAGAGCATCAACGGCGAGCTGGTGGGCAAGCTGCCCAAGGGTGGCATCCTTATCAACACCGCCCGCAAGGAGGTGATTGACGAGCCTTCGCTGCTCAAGCTGATGGAGGAGCGCACCGACCTCAAGTATATTGCCGACATCAAGCCCGATGCTGACGCCGAGTTCACCGAGAAGTTTGCCGACCGCTACTTTGCCACCCCCAAGAAGATGGGTGCGCAGACTGCCGAGGCCAATATCAATGCCGGTCTTGCCGCTGCCAACCAGATCGTGGCGTTCTTCAAGGATGGCGTTACCAAATTCCAAGTAAACAAGTAAACGATGGCGATAGTAAAACCTTTTCGCGGCATTCGTCCGCCCAAAGAGTTTGTTGAAGAGGTAGAGAGCCGCCCCTATGACGTGCTTGACTCCGAGGAGGCCCGCGCCGAGGCTGGCGACAACGAGAAATCGCTCTACCATATCATCAAGCCTGAGATAAACTTCCCCGTTGGCACATCTGAGTACGACCCCAAGGTCTATGAGAGTGCCGCCGAGCACTTCAAGATGTTTCAGGAGAAGGGCTGGCTCAAGCAGGACGCAGAGGAGAACTACTACCTCTATGCCCAGACCATGGACGGCAAGACCCAGTATGGCCTGGTGGTTTGCGCCTATGTGGCCGACTACCTCAACGGCGTAATCAAGAAGCATGAGCTCACCCGCAAGGACAAGGAGGAGGACCGCATGAAGCATGTGCGCGTCAACAACGCCAACATGGAGCCTGTGTTCTTTGCCTATCCCGACAACAAGGTGCTCCTTGCTATCATCGACAAGTATGCCAAGACGACTCCTGAGTACGACTTCATCGCCCCGATCGACGGCTTCGGCCACAAGCTGTGGGTAATCTCCGACAAGGCTGACATCCAGGCCATCACTGACGAGTTTGCCCGCATCCCCAGCCTTTATATCGCCGACGGTCACCATCGTTCGGCTGCCGCTGCCCTGGTGGGCGCTGAGAAGGCCAGCCAGGATCCCAATACCACTGGTAAGGAGGAGTACAACTATTTCATGGCCGTATGCTTCCCAGCCAGCCAGCTGACCATCCTTGACTACAACCGCGTGGTTAAGGACCTCAATGGCAAGACTGCTGCTGAGTTTCTGGCTGCTCTGGCCGAGGACTTCGCAGTTGAGGACAAGGGCACCGAGATTTATAAGCCGCAGCAACTCCATGAGTTCTCCCTCTATCTTGAGGGCCGCTGGTATAGCCTCAAGGCCAAGGAAGGCACCTATAATGACGCCGATCCCATCGGTGTGCTGGATGTCGACATCTCCTCCCGCCTGATTCTCGACAAGCAGCTGGGCATCACTGACCTTCGCACCGACAAGCGCATTGACTTCGTGGGTGGCCTCCGCGGCCTTCAGGAGCTCAAGCGCCGCGTTGACAGCGGTGAGATGAAGATGGCACTGGCTCTCTATCCTGTGACCATGCAGCAGATTATGGACATTGCCGACAGCGGCAAGATCATGCCGCCCAAGGCCACGTGGTTTGAGCCGAAGCTGCGCAGCGGTCTGGTAATCCACAGTCTGGACTAAGACAAGCATATCAGAGATTAGGAGTGCAAAGGCATTCCTAATCTCTTTAATGGCAAAACGATGCAGAAGATAGATACCGTACGTTGGGGCTTCATCGGTTGCGGTGAAGTGACTGAGCGAAAGAGCGGTCCTGCCTTTAAGTTGGTGGACGGCTCAGAGGTGGTGGCAGTTATGAGCCGCACTCTGGAGAAGGTGCGCTCCTATGCCGAGCGTCATGGCGTGGACAAATACTATACTGATGCTTCCGAGCTTATCAACGACCCCAGGGTAAATGCCGTTTACATTGCCACTCCGCCTTCCACCCATGTCACCTATGCCATCATGGCCCTCAAGGCTGGCAAGCCTACCTATGTGGAGAAACCCCTCTGTTCCAATTACCAGGACTGCAATCGCATCAACCGCATGTCGCAGCAGATGGGGGTGCCCTGTTTTGCTGCCTACTACCGCCGCGAGCTGCCTTATTTCCAGAAGGTAAAGGAACTGATTGACCAGGGCGCCGTGGGTGAGGTAATCAATGTGCAGATCCGTTTCTCTGTGCCGCCGCGAGACCTCGACTATAACAGTCATGACCTGCCGTGGCGTGTGTTGCCCGACATTGCCGGTGGCGGCTATTTCTATGACCTTGCTCCTCATCAGATAGATCTCCTGCAGTGTATCTTCGGCCCCATTACCGAGGCCAAGGGCTATCAGGCCAATCGCGGAGGGCTCTATCAGTCGGAGGACACTGTGAGCGCGTGCTTTAAGTTTGCCTGCGGACTGCCAGGCTCCGGCTCATGGTGCTTTGTGGGCCATGAGTCTGCCAAGGAGGACCGCATAGAGATTATCGGTAATAAGGGCAGCCTGCATTTCTCCGTCTTTACCTACGACCCCATAACCCTTTATAATGAGCAGGGGCAGCAGACGTTTGTGATTGACAATCCGCCCCACGTTCAGCTCCCGCTGATTAAGCAGGTGGTGGAGCATCTGCAGCAGAAGGCCATTTGCACTTGCGACTCCGTGAGTGCCACTTCCGTCAACTGGGTTATGGACCGCATACTCGGCAAATTCTGATAGATGAAAAGATTTCTGCATATTATTACGCTGCTGTTGGCTGGCATTGCGACCAGTGCTTACGACGGTGGCATTGACGATGCGGAAATACATATTGTCACAGACTCCGTCGCTGCAGTCGGCGACTCGCTCCAGCCTAAACCCGCAGTGCGCAAGAAGAATCCCTTGCTGCGTCTGCTTGACAAGGCCTTGGATGTGGATACCAACTATATCGAGCGCAACAAGTTTAATGTTACGCTGATGGCGCAGTCAGACTGGCGGTTTAAGCAGATTCGCCTTAGCGGCACCGACGATGAAGGCCGGACACAGTCGCTTTATTTCCATCCCCATTCGCAGGTTACCATCGGCCCGTATGTGGGCTATAGTCTTCTCTTCCTCGGCTGGACGGTGGACATAGGCTCCCATCTGACGACAAACAACTCCAACCTCTATCTCTCCCTCTATGCCCCGATGTTTGGCATTGACTATTATCATGAAAATGATGTGAACGGCTATAGGATTCAGCGTATTGATGGATTTGACCGTGAGGTGATGGAAGACGGCAAGAACCTGCCTTTCCCCGGCCTGTCAACCAACATGAAGTATGTACACGTCTATTACATCTTCAACCATCGCCACTTCTCCTATCCTGCAGCCTACAGCCAGTCGACCGTGCAACGGCGTAGCAGTGGCGCATTGATTCTGGGCTACAACTATTCGAGACAGATAATAAATTTCAACTATAATCTCCTGCCGGAGCCTTTCTTCGACACCGACGGCAATCTTATCCTTAACGATGCCTTGCAGGTAAAGCAGGTCCGCTATACCAATCACTCCGTTTCACTGGGATATACCTACAACTGGGTCTTTGCCCGCAATTTTCTGTTCAACGTGTCGGCTTCGCCTGCCATTGGATACAATTTCACTCGCGGCGAGAACCTCACTCACGACAAGATATACCGCCTGCGAAACCTAAACTTCGATTTTATCGGCAAGCTCGGCTTTGTATGGAACAGCCAGCGCCTGTTTGCAGGCTGGGCATTCACCGCCCACACTTACACTTATAAGAAATCAACCTTCTCTTGCCTCAACCTACTGCTGTCGGGACAAATCTATGCAGGCATCAATATTTGGCGCAAGAAGAACAAAGAAAAAAAATAGAAAAACTAAAAAAATAACGGTATGAAAGAAATTCAGCTTAAGTATGGGTGTAATCCCAATCAGAAGCCTTCGCGCATTTTTATGCAGGAAGGCGAACTCCCTGTTACGGTATTGAATGGTCGTCCGGGTTATATCAATTTCCTCGACGCCCTTAATAGCTGGCAGCTTGTGAAGGAGCTCAAGGCTGCCACCGGCATGCCTGCTGCCGCCAGTTTCAAGCACGTAAGTCCTGCCGGTGCTGCCATCGGTCTGCCGCTGAGTGATGTGCTGAAGAAAATTTACTTTGTTGACGATGTTGACTTTGAGCTCAGCCCCATAGCATGCGCTTATGCCCGAGCCCGTGGTGCCGACCGCATGTCGAGCTACGGCGACTTCATTGCCCTCAGTGACACTTGCGATGAGGCTACCGCCCTGCTTATCAAGCGTGAGGTGTCGGACGGCGTAATAGCTCCGGCCTTCACCGACGAGGCACTCCAGATACTGCGCGATAAGCGCAAGGGTACCTACAACGTAATACAGATAGACTCAGCCTACACTCCGGAGCCTATAGAGCAGAAGCAAGTGTACGGCATCACCTTTGAACAGGGGCGCAATGAGATTGACCTAACGGGCGACAGTCTCTTCGAGAATATCCCAACGGCCAACAAGGACTTCACCGCCGAGGCAAAGCGTGACCTCAAGATAGCACTCATCACCCTCAAGTACACGCAGAGCAACTCCGTTTGCTACGTCAAGGACGGTCAGGCCATCGGCATCGGTGCCGGTCAGCAGAGCCGCATCCACTGTACCCGCCTTGCCGGCAACAAGGCCGACATCTGGTGGCTGCGCCAGCATCCCCGTGTGCTCAACCTTCCGTGGATTGAGAAGATTCGCCGTGCCGACCGCGATAATACTATCGACGTGTATATCTCTGATGATTACGACGACGTGCTCCGCGACGGCACATGGCAGCAGTTCTTCGTCACCCGCCCCGAGCCGCTGACCCGTGAGGAGAAGAAGGAATGGATAGCCAAGAATACCGGCGTATGCCTCGGCTCCGATGCTTTCTTCCCCTTTGGCGACAACATTGAGCGTGCCCACAAGAGTGGAGTGCAATACATTGCCCAGGCAGGCGGCAGCGTTCGCGACGACCATGTCATTGATACCTGCGACAAGTATGGCATCGCAATGGCCTTCATCGGCATCCGCCTTTTCCACCACTAAAATAGAGAAAAGTTAACAGAGAATAGAGAACAAATTGGTTTTTTCCTTTTAGTTTCTATCTGATTTTTTGAACTGATGCCAACCCAAGACGAACTCAATCAGGCCATGTTTAGCGGAATTTCCTTTCGCAAGACATCCAAGCCACAGGCAGAGGACTCTGCCAAGGTCAAGACCAAGGCCAAGAAGAAATCCTATATCACTGGCGCCCACGGCTCTGGCTCGGCCAAGAAGAAAGCCAAGATTAGGGAGCGCCGTGCTAACCGCGGTAAGAAGTGAAGATTCGGCAAAGATGATGTAGCTATGAAATATATTAATTTAGGCAATACAGATATTAAGGTCAGTCGAATATGCGTGGGGTGCATGAGCTACGGTGTAGCGAGTGAAGACTTTCACCTCTGGACCCTGCCACAGGACAAGACTACAGAGATGGTGCGCCACGCCTTTGATCTGGGCGTCAACTTTTTTGACACGGCTAATTGTTACTCCCACGGCACCAGCGAAGAGTTTCTTGGCAAGGCGCTGAGAGACTCAGGCATCAGTCGCCATGAAGTGGTGATAGCCTCCAAGGTATTCTATAATGAAGGAGCTCTCTCCCGCCAAGCTATCATGCGCGAGATTGACGGAACCCTGCAACGGTTGGGTACGGACTATCTGGACCTGTACCAAATCCATCGTTTCGACTACAATACTCCCATGGAGGAGACTATGGAGGCTCTCGATGATCTGATAAAAGCCGGTAAGGTGAGAGCCATAGGGGCTTCGGCCATGTATGGCTATCAATTTCATAATCTCCAGCTCACTGCCGAGCGCAACGGCTTCCATCTTTTCCAGACTCTCCAGAATCACTATAATCTGATAAATCGTGAAGACGAGCGTGAGCTGATACCCGTGGCCTGTCAGTATGGTGTGAGCCGCATTCCATACTCTCCCCTGGCTGGCGGCCACCTTACTCATAGGGAGTGGGATTCTGATTCCCTGCGCAGTAAGACCGACCGCGTTATCCGTCTGAAGTATGACCGTACCCGCGACAACGACCTTATTATAATAGGACGCGTAGCAGAGTTGGCAGAACGCTATGGCGTGAGCATGTCTGTGATAGCATTGTCGTGGCTCATCTGCAAGGGCGTAGCTGCTCCGATAGTTGGTGCCACCAGCATCCCTCATTTTGACGATGCCGTCAAGGCCGTAGATTTTACTCTTTCTCCTGAAGACGTTGCCTATCTGGAAGAGTCCTATGTGCCTCATGAGGTAATGGGAGCCATCAAGCCGACTTTTAAGTAACGCGGATTTAGTTTTTGGCACGCTTTTTGCCTATCATGTTTTGGAATTATAAAAATAACACAACATTATGCAAAAAGGTAATATTGGAGTAACTACGGAAAACATCTTTCCGGTTATCAAGAAGTTTCTTTACAGTGATCATGAGATTTTTCTGCGCGAGATTATTTCCAATGCAGTCGATGCCACGCAGAAGTTGAAAACCCTGCAGGAGCGTGGCGAGTACAGCGGAGAGCTGGGTGACCTCACCATTCGTGTGAGCCTCGACCCGAAGAAGAAGACACTCACCGTCAGCGACCGCGGCATCGGCATGACGGCCGAGGAGATTGACAAGTATATCAACCAGATTGCGTTCAGCGGTGCTACCGACTTCCTGGAGAAGTTTAAGGACAACGCCAATGCCATCATCGGCCATTTCGGCCTTGGCTTCTACTCTTCGTTTATGGTGAGCAAGAAGGTCGAGGTCATCTCCCTCAGTTATAAGGAGGGCAGCCAGGCCGTGAAGTGGAGCTGCGACGGTACGCCGGAGTTTAAGATGGAAGACAGCAAGAAGGCTGACCGCGGCACCGACATCGTGATGCATATCGACGATGAGTTTAAGGAGTATCTTGAGAAATATAAGATTGAGCAGTTGCTGAAGAAGTACTGCCGCTTCCTGCCGGTGAAGATTGCCTTTGGCAAGAAGACTGAATGGAAGGACGGCAAGGAGAAGGAGACCGACGAGGATAATGTAATCAATTCACTGGAGCCGATTTGGCGCAGCAAGCCTGCCGATCTTAAGGACGAAGACTATAAGAAATTTTACCGTGAGCTCTATCCCGGTTATGACGAGCCGCTATTCTGGATTCACCTCAATGTGGATTACCCCTTCAATCTTACGGGTGTTCTTTACTTCCCCAAGATTAAGAACGACTTAGACCTCCGGCGCAACAAGATTCAGCTCTATTGCAATCAGGTGTTTGTTACCGACAGCGTTGAGAACATCGTGCCCGATTTCCTCACCTTGCTGCACGGTGTGATTGACTCGCCCGACATTCCGCTGAATGTGAGCCGCTCCTATCTGCAGAGCGACAGCAATGTGAAGAAAATATCCAAATACATCACCAAGAAGGTAAGCGACCGCCTGGACTCTATATTTAAGGAAGACCGTAAAGCCTACGAGGAGAAGTGGGACGACCTTAAGCTATTCATCCATTATGGTTTGCTCAGTGAGCCCGATTTCTGGGACAAGGGTAGCAAGGTTACTCTGCTCAAAGATACGGAGGGAAAATATTTTACCCTTGAGGAATACACGACTCTCATCAAGGATAATCAGACCGATAAGGACAGCAACCTCGTCTATCTCTACTCCAATGATGCAGTCGGTCAGTACACATATATCCAGAAAGCCAAGGATCATGGTTACAGCGTACTGCTGATGGATGGTCAGCTTGACACAGCCCTTGTAGGTCTGCTGGAGCAGAAACTCAGCGACAACGGTAAGGAGCATGTTCGTTTCAGCCGTGTGGACAGCGATACTATCAGTCGTCTTATCCCTAAGAAGGAGGATGCACAGGAGGTGCTGGACGCTGACGAGGCCTCCAACCTAAGTGCTAGTTTCATGAGCCAGATGCCCAAGGTAGAGAAGAGCGAGTTTCATGTTGAGGTGCAGCCGATGGGCAGCAGCGAAGCTCCCGCCGTCATCACGCAGAGCGAATACATGCGCCGCATGAAGGAGATGAGCAAGTTGCAGGCTGGTATGAGCTTCTATGGCGAGATGCCTGACATGTACAGTTTCATCCTTAATAGCGACCATCCCGTAGTGAGCAAGATAAATGCCGAGCTGAAGGAGCAGACCGCCGAGGCCCTCAAGCCCATTGAGGCGGAGCTTAAGGGGCTGCGCGCCCGCCAGGCTGCCCTGCGCGACGAGCAGAACAAGGAGAAAGACAAGTTCCCCGAGGAGCAGAAGAAAGACCTTGAACAGACCGATGCCGACATCAAGGCGCAGGAAGACAAGAAGAACGACGTGCTTGCCAATTTCGCCAAGTCGGAGGACAAGGTTCATCATCTCATCGACCTCGCCCTGCTGCAAAACGGAATGCTGCGCGGCGAAGCTCTCGACAGCTTTGTGAAACGCTCTATTGAGCTTATAAAATGAGAAAACAATTTTGTGAGATACGTCCTTTCACTTATCGCCTGTCGATGGAGAAGGAGACACAGAAGCGTAAGATGAAGTATCAATCATAAGACGCATTTAGCCAAGCAACGGACAGAGACCATCTCTGCCCGTGCTTGTGTATAAACACAGTTCTTTCATGCGTCGGCGCTAGGGGTGATGAACTACTGTTCACTTGATATGAAAAATAATGCGTAACTTTGCAGCCAAATTATTATAACTAAATACCAAAAAATAATGAAAAAGATTCTCTTTGTGGTAGCCGTGTCGTTTGCTTATGTGGCAGGCATGGCGCAGATTAACAGGGCCAATCTCGACCCCAGTGTAAAACCTGGCGACAATTTCTGGCAGTACGCCGTGGGCGGCTGGCTGGAGGCCAATCCTCTTGACAAGCAGCACCCTGAAAATGGCGCGTTCACTGACCTGGAGGAGCTTAACAAAGACCGCATCAATGAGCTCATCATGGAGTATGCCGGCCAGCAGTTGCCGCAGGGCACCGACGGTCAGAAGATAGGCTCCCTCTATCGCCTGTATATGGACAGCGTAGCCCGCAACAACCTCGGCTTTGAGCCCATCAAGCCCTATCTGGAGCAGGTGCGCCAGCTGCAGACTCGCGACAACTTGCTCAAGCTGATGTATGAGTTTGATTCCAAAGGCTTCAACACTGCTCCGTTTGGCATCAGCCTCAATCTCAATCCCTTCAACTCATCGGAGTTTATGATGAGTGTGGGACACGGAGGTGCATCGCTGCCGCAGGAGTACTATGCCGACCCCAACGAGCAGCAGGCTGCCGTGGTGGCTGCCATCAAGAGCCTCAACAAAGACCTCCTCAAGATGGTGGGCTACACTGACGAGGTGGCAGAGCAGATGATGGAGGCAGAGTGGGCCATCGAGCATAAAATCGGTGTCAAGACCCTCGACCAGGTGGCAAGTCGCAATCCTATGGCCACCATTCATTTCATGCCGTGGACTCAGTTGCTTGACGAGTTTAAGGGCATCGACTGGGAGAGCTACCGTGCTGCCATCAACTATCCGAAGGACATCGACACAGTCAATGTTGCACAGCTCGACCCTCTCCACGAGGTGGAGGACGTGCTGGCCAACACTTCGCTCGACGACCTCAAGGCCTATATGGAGATACATGTCATCAAAGCATATGCCGGTTTCCTCTCCGACGACTTTACCGACCGTATGTTTGAGGCCACCAAGGCCATTGCCGGTGTGCAGGAGCAGCAGCCACGCTGGAAGCGTGCCGTCAGCACCATTAGCGGCAACCTCGGTGAGACCATCGGTAAGCTCTATGTTCAGAAATATTTCCCTGAGACCAGCAAACAGCGTGTTGTCAAGCTCGTCAAGGACCTCCAGCAGGCTTTTGAGGACCGACTGAAAGAAAACACCTGGATGAGCGAAGCCACCAAGCAGAAAGCTCTTGAGAAGCTCCACGCCATGTATATCAACGTGGGCTACCCCGACAAATGGGAAGACCTCGAGAAGTATATCGATATCCGCGAGAATGAAAACCTCGTTGAGAACTTTATCCGCATTAACCAGGAGGCCGAGCAGGCCGAGCTTCGCAAGTATTGGCGCAAGCCCGTTGACAAGACAATGATGGGCATGCCGCCGCAGACAGTTAATGCCTTCTACAACCCGATGTTCAACAGCATCAACTTCCCCGCAGCCATACTCCAGCCCCCGTTCTTTGACCCCGACGTTGACTATTCCAGCAACTATGGTGCCATTGGCGTAGTAATAGGCCACGAGATGACCCACGGTTTCGATGACCAGGGTTGCCAGTACGATAAGGACGGTAACCTCACCAACTGGTGGACTCCCGAAGATAAGGCTAACTATGACAAGCGCACTAAGGTGGTCGCCGACTGGTTTAGCAAGCAGGAGGCAGTGCCCGGACTCAATGTCAATGGCGAGAAGACCCTCGGTGAGAATGTCAGCGACAACGGTGGACTGAAGATTGCCTACCGTGCATACGAGAACCGTATGAAGGTTGAGCCACTTGGTACCATTGACGGCTTCACTCCTGCGCAGCGTTTCTATCTGGCCTACGCTCGTGTCTGGGCAAGCAACAGCACACCCGAGTACATCGCTTACATTGTTAATACTGATGTACACTCGCCCTCGCGCTTACGCGTGAATGCAGCGCTGCCGATGATCGACACATGGTACGATGCCTTCGGCATCAAGAAGAGTGCCAAGATGTTTATCCCTAAGAAGCAGCGCGCCTTAGTGTGGTGATATCAATTGATGAAACGCGAAGTCAATCCTCAAGACACAGGCAGGGCGGAGGCATTCACTATGTGGATGTCCTCTCCTATGCCGATGGTGACATTGGTTAAGACGCTTGACGTCAGCCGTCTATTGAAGGTTGGCAAAAGGAAAGGCTTCAAATTCACGATGCTGATGTGCTGGTGCATTGGCAAGGCTGCAAGTAGGACAGAGGAATTTTTTACTCTCCCCGAAGACGGCAGGCTGTTCCGCTACGACAGGCTGGCCATTAACGTCATTGTGGAGAACAAGAAAGGGGGAATCAACTCATGCGATATTCCTTTCTCTAATGAACTGCAACAGTTCAACCGCGATTATCTGAAATTTACGGCGCAAGCGGCAGAAGAATGTAAAAGCAGCACACTTGACGACAGCATGGTTATCGGCACATCTGCCATGATACAGACGGAGCTCGACTGTATTGTCAACCAGTACACTGACAAGTTTTGCAATCCCATGGTGATGTGGGGCAAGTACAGGTGTCGCCCGTTTAAGACTACGCTCACCGTTTCCTTCCAGTTCCACCACACGCAGATGGACGGCGCTCATGCCGCCCGATTCCTTGAGCATTTGCAGGATGAAATTAACATGCTGGCAAAATGACCGAAGAACAGGCACAGCTGGAGCAGGTGAAAGGCACATTGTAAGTAAACCGCAATGAACATAAGATTAGAACGACCTGAAGATTTTCGGGAGGTGGAGAACCTTACGCGCGAAGCTTTCTGGAACGTCTATCGTCCGGGATGCACCGAGCACTATGTGCTCAATCAATACAGAACAAATCCTGACTTTATCCCCGAGCTCAACTTCTTGATGGAGGAGGGTGGCAAGATTATCGGTCATGTTATGTTCTCCAAGGCGGAAATCATATTAGACGACGGAACCACCTTCCCTTCGTGGACATTCGGTCCCATAAGCATCCACCCCGCCTACAAGCGCAAGGGATATGGATTGAAGTTGCTGCAATATGCATTGGAGAGAGCCAGGGAAAAGGGCATTGGCCTTTTGCAAATGGAAGGCAACATCGAATTCTACAAGCACGCAGGCTTCGACCTTGCCGGCAAGCTGAGGATACACTATCACGCAGAGCCGAGAGAGTCAGAAGTGCCGTATTTCCTTGCACAAGAATTGATTCCGGGCTATTGGGGCAATCGAGAGGGAACCTATCGTCCTCCCAAAGGCTACTTTGTGGCAGACAACAATCCCAAGGCATTTGAGGCATACGATGCGACTTTTCCCCATAAAGAGAAGGCGTTCCGTGAGGGACAACTGCCTCAGTTCTGTCAGAGTTGCGGAATGCCTCTCGCCGGTAACGGGGACTGCGGCACCAACGCTGACGGCAGCACAAATTTCGACTATTGCCGCTATTGCTACAAGGACGGAAAGTTCCTGCAGGACATCACGATGGACGAGATGATAGACCACTGCGCCCAGTTTGTGGACGAAGTCAACAAGCAGATGCCCAAGCCAATGACCAAGGAAGAGTACAAGCAGATGATGCGCGGATTCTTTCCCATGCTAAAGAGATGGAGAGATGGGAAATAACATTGCATACTGTGGGCTTGACTGCGAGAAGTGCGATGCATACCTCGCCACGAAGAACAACGACCAGGCATTGCGCGAGAGGACGGCAAGGCTATGGGCGGAGTTGAACAACGCACCCATTCTGCCCGAGCATATCAATTGCGAGGGCTGCCGCGCTGACGGGGTCAAGACCGTTTACTGCGAAAGCCTCTGCGCAGTCCGCCGGTGCGCGGTGGGAAAAGGAATCACTACATGCGGTGACTGCTGCGAAGTCAGGACGTGCGAAAAAATAGCGCCTATTCTTGGCGGCAGCAGTGAAGCGTGCCGTAATCTGGGTATATAAATATAAATCCGAAAAATAAAGTAAGCCCCGAAAGTTCTTGTCTGACTTTCGGGGCTTATATTATTAAATAAGAGAAACGATATACCTGTTGTCACTGAGCTGACAAAAGGAATTAGAACTGAAGAATTTAAGGATTAAAGAATTGAAATTCTATTATTCAATTTTTCAGCTTTTCCATTTTATTTAGTATTCCTCCTGGTCGTTGGGGAATGTCACATTCTTCACATCAACGATATACTGCCCCACGGCGTCATTGATGATGTTGCTCAGGTCGGCGTAGCGGCGCAGGAATTTGGGTGAGAAGCCGCGGTCCATGCCCAGCATGTCCTGGAGCACCAGCACCTGACCGTCCACGCCGTGCCCCGCACCGATGCCGATGACGGGGATGCTCAGCTCGCCGGCTACCTGGGTGGCGAGCTTGGCAGGCACCTTCTCAATCACTATGGCGCAGCATCCGGCATCTTCCAGCAGATGGGCGTCGCGGATGAGCTTGTTGGCCTCATCCTCATCTTGGGCACGTACGGCGAACGTGCCGTACTTGTTGATGCTCTGCGGTCTCAGACCCAGATGGCCCATGATGGGGATACCCACGTCAAGAATCTTTTTCACCGTGTCAATAATCTCTTCGCCGCCTTCCAACTTCAGGCAGTCGCAGCCCGTCTCCTTCATGATGCGGATAGCGTTCATCGCCCCCTCGGTGGGATTGACCTGATAGGAGCCGAACGGCATGTCGCACACTACCAGGGCGCGCTTCGTGGCCCTCGTCACTGCCGTGGCGTGGTAAATCATCTGGTCCAGCGTAATGGGTAGGGTGGTGGTGTTGCCCGCAATCACGTTGCTGGCAGAGTCGCCTACAAGAATCACATCTACTCCGGCCTCGTCAACAAGCTTGGCCATAGTGTAGTCGTAGGAAGTGAGCATGGCAATCTTCTTGCCCTGTGCCTTCATCTCCTTCAGTCGCAAAGTCGTCACCTTGCGCGTATCCTCAACTAAGTATTTCGACATAATTTTATATATTACATTTCACATGTTACTTTTCAAAAATGTTCTTGTTGAACTTGTCGAACAGATTGCGTGCCGTCTTGGCGAAGAAGTCGCGCATCTGGCGTTCTTTGGCATTGAGCATGGAATCGGCTATGCCGATAGGGTAGACGCGGTGAGTCTTGTGGCCGCTAATGGGCGGACGGCTCGTCCACACCAGCGAGTAACTTGGCTCTCCCTCGACCTTCGACTCATGCCCCATGACTTTTGACAGCATTAGAGTTACCATCAGTCCGCCGAAGGTGGTGTCCTTGGTCATGTTGCTGATGAAGTTGCCGAGGCTCCACACCACCAGGTGTTTTTTGCCGCTGGCGTCGGTGCGCATCTCCATAGGCTGTACCACATGGGGGTGGCCGCCAATCACGTGGTCCACGCCGTGGCTGAGCAGCCAGTCGGCCTGCCATTGCTGTGAGCTGACGGGTCGCAGCACATACTCCACGCCCCAGTGGATGAAGGCAATAATTGCATCGGGCTGCATGGCCTTGGCCTTGGCGATGTCTTGCTTCAGCTGCACAGTGTCGATAAGGTTGACAATATACGGTGATGGTACGGGTAGCCCGTTGGTGCCATAGGTGCAGGCCAGCAGGGCCAGGCGGAATCCGTTCTTCTCCACCATCAGGGGGTAGCGGTCGTTGCGGTCGTTGCGGTCGCGGTAGGTGCCGAGGCTGGGAATGCCCATGGAGTCGAGCACGCTGAGTGTGCGACCTAAGCCGCGGCTGCCAGTGTCGCAGCAGTGGTTGTTGGAGGTGGTAAGTATGTCGAATCCGGCATCCTTGATGGCTAGGGCAAATTCGTCGGGGGCACAGAACATCGGGTAGCCCTTGTAGGGCGCTCCGCCGAGTGTCACCTCCAGGTTGGCTATGGCCAGATCGGCCGCTTCAATCTGGTCCTTGACATAGGTGAAGCATTCGCTGTAGTCGTAGGAGCCGTCGGCGGATGCTGCCGCCTTTATCTGGCCCGCATGTTGCATCATGTCGCCGGCAAAGAGCAGGGTAAGCGTGCGGACAGTGTCAGAGTCAAGAGGCTCGGTGGGGGAGTGGGAGCCCTGTCCTGTCCTGGCAGAGCACGACAGGAGGATGGCCGCAGCCAACATTGGGAAAAGGAAGAATTTTCGCATACATTTTATTATATGGGCGGCTGGCAGCCGCTCTGGCATGAAAAACGGTGCAAAGGTTACACTTTATTTTCACTTAGGCAAATAAAAGTATGTAAAAAGCGGTCATTCGGCCGTTTATGAGGAAAGAGGATGTAGACACCTCTTGGAGCGGAGGTAATAAAAAAGGGAAAGGAAGAACTGCGTGGATAATTTTTCTTATTGCGCAGAAACTTTTGCTTAATGCGCAAAGATTTTTTCTTATTGCGTAGAGATTTTTTTTAATCGCGCAGAGGTGTTCGGTTTCGGCGCGATTAGTTTTGACTTCGGCGCGATTAGATTTGCCGCCAAGGCTCTCAGATTTCCTTTTGTCGTACCGCGCTTGCAGCGCGACCACCGACGAAATCTTCGCGAAGGTTTCGCCTTTCAGTTCGGCGCGATTAGATTTTGCTTCGACGGGCTCAGCATAAACTTCTGTGCGATTAGATTTCGCTTTTTCGCAGACAAAAAGTTTCTTTTTGGCAATGAAATCAGGCATAAATTAATCAAAATGTGTAACTTTGCATCTAAATTATGCATTGTTTGATAAGATTATTCCTATAATTCCAGCAGTATGATAAAAATGAGATGCGCTCTTGCCGCCGTGGTCTTGACAGGTCTGACGCTGACGTGTTCTGCGCAGGATAACGGTGAGTCGGGCAGGGTGCTGCCGCCCGCTACCGACAACAATATGGTGTACTTTCCCGAGGCCCGGCAGTGGTCTCTGCGGGAGATACTGGACTTTGCCGAGGGGCACAGCACTGATATTGCGCGTGCCAGGGCGCAGGCTGAGCAGCAGCGCGTGGACGTGATGCAGAAGAAGGCTGAGTGGCTGCCGTCGCTCTCTGCCAGCACCAGCCATAGTGTGAACTATACGCCTTTCCTGGAGGAAGTGGCAGGCGTGGATGCCGACAAGGTTACCTACAACGGCTCCTACGGCGTGAATGCCAGTTGGACCGTCTGGAATGGCAATCAGACTCGCGATAATATCCGCCTATCGAAGCTACTCTCTGAACAGGCTGACCTGCAGAGTGATATTTATTTTAACAGGATTAAGGAGCAGGTCACCCAGCTCTATGTGCAGATACTCTACACCCGTGAGGCACTGAAGGTGAACCGCGAGCTGCTGGAGCAGGATCAGACGCTTTATCGCCGTGGCGAGGAGCTGCTGAAGCAGGGCCAGATAGCCAAGTATGAGTTGCTGGAGCTGCAGACGCAGGTGGCCAACGGTGAGTATGACATCGTGCAGACCGAGACACAGATTGATAACTATATGCTGCAGTTGAAGGACATCATCAATATGCCTGACGATGTGCCATTTGACGTTGCTCCCATTGAGGTGAGTGATGCCATGGCCCTTGCCTCCATTCCTGAGACCGAGGCTGTGTATCAGCGGGCTCAGCTGGTGAGGCCGGAGATGAGGGAGGCTGACCTGAGAATCAGTCAGTCGGAGCTCAACTATAGCCTTGCGCGTGCGGGCTACTATCCCACGGTGAACCTGAATGCCGGCATGGGTAGCAATCACAGCAGCGGCAGCAGCCGTGACTTCTTTGAGCAGATGAAGCGCTCCTTTGATGCCTCGGTGGGAGTGAGCGTGAGTGTTCCTATCCTTGACAACCGTCGCAACAAGACCAATGTGCAAAAGGCTGACATCAACCGCACCATTGCCAAGATTGACAAGGTTGAGACTGAGAGTGAGGTGTATAATGCCATTGCCACCTATCGCCTGCAGGCGGTCAGCAATCAGCAGAAGTTTAGCTCCGGCCTCACGCGTCTGAAATACAACAAGGCTAACTACGACGCTATCTACGAAAAGGCCCGCATAGGCACAATGAACATAGTCGAGACGCTCAATGCCCGCACCTCGCTGCTCAATGCCCAGCAGGATGTGCTGCAGAGCAAGTTCCTTACTGTCTACAATATGCAGATGTTGCGCCTTTACAGCGGCGAGACGCTGACGATATGAGATCCCTCTAAGTCCCCTAAAGGGGAGGACTCTGGCGCCAGGGGTAAGTCTTCTCCCTAATGAAATGCAATATCCTTGTTACTCCCCATATAGGGGAGTTGAGAGGGTCTAGGGGGATAGGAGGGGATCTCCCCTACATATAACATATTACATAACCCATAATATAAGCTCTAATGGATAGTAAACCAAAGTATTCATATATGAACGCAGATCCTGCCGTATATGATATCTTGAAAAAATATGCCAGAAATAACAGAAAGAATCAGACTGAGGCGGAAGATGCTCTATGGAGGGCTATAAGAGGCAAAGCTTTGGGCGTTTTGTTTAACAGGCAATATATCATAGGAGAATAATATTACGGATTTCACATGTCTAGAGGCGAAACTTGTAATTGAGATACACGGTGGCTATCACTCAGAGCCAATATAGCAGGAAAGCGATGCTCTGCGCCAGCAATGGCTGGAGAAACAAGGCTTTCGCGTTTTGCGGTTTAAGAATGAAGAAGTTCTATTTAATACAGAGAAAGTTATTAACCTAATACAAACAATCATTTCAAACAAACCGTCTCCCTCCTTTTAAGGAGGGTCGGGGAGGATCTCTTTATTATGAAACTTAACAAGAAAAAGACGATTACCTATGCAGTCGTGGCAGCTGTGGTGATAGCTGCGCTGTTTCTCATCTTCGGCGGCAAGAGTGGCATGCCCAAGGTGGAGTATGTGATGGTGCCGGCTGAGAAGACTGACATCAGTACCACCGTTACGGCCACCGGCACCATTGAGCCCGTCACCTCGGTGGACGTGGGTACTCAGGTGAGCGGCATCGTGAGTCGCCTGTATGTTGATTACAACAGCGTGGTAAAGGCCGGGCAGGTGATTGCTGAGCTCGACAAGAGCAATCTGACCAGCGAGCTCAACAGCGCCAAGGCCAATCTGGCTTCGGCCAAGGCCAGCCTGGCCAGCCTGGAGTCGGAGCTCAGTTATCAGAAGGAGAACTATCAGCGCCAGAAGACTCTCCACGACAAGGGCCTTATCAGCGATGATGCCTTCGACCAGGCATATAAGAGCTTTGTGCAGGCCACCCAGAGCGTCAGCCAGCAGCGCCAGATGGTGGTGCAGAGCGGCGAGAATGTGAAGAAGGCCACCACTAACCTGGGCTATGCCACCATCACCTCGCCCATCGATGGAGTGGTGCTCAGCAAGGAGGTGGAGGAGGGCCAGACCGTGGCCGCCAGCTTCAACACTCCTACGCTCTTCAAGATTGCCAGGGACCTCACCGACATGCGCGTGATAGCCGATGTTGACGAGGCCGACATAGGCAATGTGCAGGTGAGCCAGAGGGTGGAGTTTACCGTCGATGCCTATCCCGACGACGTGTTTGAGGGGCAGGTGACGCAGGTGCGCCAGCAGGCCACCACTGAGAGCAACGTGGTGACCTACGAGGTGGTGATCTCCGCGCCCAATGAGGACCTCAAGCTCAAGCCTGGCCTCACCGCCAACGTGACTATCTACACCAGCGAGAAGCGCGGCGTGCTGGCCATCCCCAGCAAGGCCCTGCGCTTTGCTCCCAACGAGGCCCTGCTCTCCGACGACGAGACTATCGAGGACTGCGATGCCAGGGTGAAGGTGTGGACCAGACAGGGTAACGTGTTCAAGGCGCTGCCCATCACCACGGGTCTCACCAACGGCACCTTGACCGAGGTGGTAAGCGGCCTCAAGGCTGGCCAGGAGATTATCAGCGAGTTTGTCATGACGGGTGCTGACGAGGAAGGCCAGGGTAGCAACAATCCCTTCATGCCTAAGTTCCGCAACCGCAATAGCGACAAGAAGCAGGGCGCCGCCGCCGGTCAGTCCGGCAGCGACAACAAGGGCGGTGCAGCCAAGTAGCAGAACAGGAAGATGGAAGAGAGAAAAGTAGTAATAGAGCTCGACAAGGTGAGGCGCGACTTCCAGGTGGGCGACGAGGTCGTCCATGCCCTGCGCGGAGTGAGCTTCAAGATCTTCGAGGGCGAGTTTGTGACCATCATGGGCACTTCGGGCAGCGGCAAGAGCACACTGCTCAACCAGCTGGGCTGCCTTGACACCCCCACCAGCGGCGAGTATTACCTCGACGGCATACCCGTCAGGAAGATGAAGAAAAACGAGCGCGCCCTGCTGCGCAATCGCAAGATAGGCTTCGTATTCCAGAACTATAACCTGCTGCCCAAGACCACTGCCGTGGAGAATGTGGAGCTGCCCCTGATGTATAACAGCAAATACTCAGCCAGCCAGCGCAAGGAGGCAGCCATTGAGGCCCTCAAGGCTGTGGGCCTTGGCGACCGCCTCTACCATAAGAGCAATCAGATGAGCGGCGGCCAGATGCAGCGAGTGGCCATAGCCCGTGCCCTGGTCAACAATCCCACCATCATCCTGGCCGACGAGGCTACCGGCAACCTCGACACACGCACCTCCTTTGAGATGCTCGTGCTCTTCCAGAAACTCTATGCCGAGGGCCGCACCATCATCTTCGTTACCCACAACCCCGAGATAGCCAAATACTCCAGCCGCAATATCATGCTGCGTGACGGCAAGATACGCGAGGACACTGTTAACACTAATATCCAGTCAGCAGCCGAGGCACTGGCAGCACTGCCTGTTAACAACGACGACTGATACATATTACATAAAATAGATGAATTATCTGAATCTGTTAAAGGTGGCCATCAAGGCCATCAACAGCAACAAGTTCCGCTCCTTCCTCTCCATGCTGGGCATCATCATCGGCGTGGCGGCCGTCATCATCATGATGGCCATAGGTCAGGGCTCCAAGGAGAGTGTGCGCCAGAATATCAGCCAGATGGGCACCAACGTCATCATGATACGCCCTGGAGCCGATATGCGCGGCGGCGTGAGGCAGGACCCCTCCGCCATGCAGACCCTCAGGCAGGAGGACTACGAGAGCATAGTGCAGAACCGCAAGTATGTAACCTATGTCAGCCCCGAGGTGACCGCCAGCGGCCAGGCCATCTATGGCGCCAACAACACTACCACCTCAGTCTATGGCGAGAGCCTCGAGTATTTCGACATCAAGCAGTGGACCGTGGAGCAGGGCGACTCCTTCACCGAGGAGGACATACGCAAGGCCGCCAAGGTCTGTGTGGTCGGCAAGACCATAGTGGATGAGCTGCTGCCCAACGTCGGCGACCCCGTGGGCAAGACCATCCGCTTCAAGTCGATACCCTTCCGCATTGTCGGCGTGCTCAAGAGCAAGGGCTACAACTCATGGGGAATGGATCAGGACAACGTCATCGTCGCCCCCTACACCACCGTGATGAAGCGCATCCTCGCCCAGACCTTCTTCACCTCCATCAACTGCTCCGCCATCACCGAGGAGCTCACCGACGAGGCCATCGATGAGTTGACAGAGACCCTGCGCCAGAACCACAAGATCAAGGAGGGCGACGAGGAGGACTTCACCATCCGCTCGCAGCAGGAGATGATGGAGACTATGTCGAGCACCATGGACTCCATCACCATCATCCTGGTGGTGGCCGCCGCCTTCTCCCTCATCGTGGCGGGCATCGGCATTATGAATATCATGCTCGTCAGTGTGACCGAGCGCACCAAGGAGATAGGCTTGCGCATGTCGGTGGGCGCACGGGGCATAGACATCAGCAGCCAGTTTCTTATCGAGAGCATCATGATCAGTGTCACCGGCGGAGTGCTGGGCATCCTTGTGGGGTGGGGCGGCACGTTGCTCTGCGCCAATTTCGGACTGCCCGTCAGCATACCCATGTGGAGCATCTTCCTCAGCTTTGCCGTCTGCACACTGATAGGCATACTCTTCGGATTCTTCCCCGCTAAGAAAGCCGCCTCTATGAACCCCATCGAGGCCATAAGGTATGAGTAGAAAACACTGACCGATAGGAGGGGGACTGTCAGCCACACTCCCATGCATGACATAATAATAGACCACACCCTAAGGAGGATAGCCGACCCGCAGATGGCGGGCTATCTTTGCCATGCCTACTGCCATGAAGGGCTCTGCACTTTCAACTATAGGCAGAGACCCTTCCGTTTGGAGGCAGGCAGCTGCATGATAGTGCCTCGGCGCGGCGACTTGGTCAGCGATATCAGGGAGAGCGACGACTTCCGTGCAGACGTAATCTATGTGTCGCAGGAGTTCATCCAGGTCTCCACCCCTCAGAGCAACTATGGCACTCGCGGCCATCTCTGGCTCTTTGAGAACCCTGTCATGCGCCTTACCCCTGAGCAGCAGAAGGTCTGCGCCATCAATTTTGAGTATATCATCAGCCGTCTCGCTAAGCCCCACCACCATTTCTTCCGCGAGGCTATGGTCAATGCCGTGCAGTGCATGATACTCGATTTCTTCGACTTCCATGCAGAACTCTATGGCGAAGACCGCATAACCTCACAGCAGTACCAGCTGATGGAACAATTCATCGAGATGCTTGAGCAGGGCGACTTTCGCCGCAACCGCGAGATAGGATATTACGCCGACAAGCTCTGCGTGACGGCTAAGCACCTCTCCGATGTGTCGAAGAAAGTGAGCGGCTTGCCTGCCAACTATTGGATTGCCCGCTACGCTTCGCTTGACATCAGCCGTCTGCTTCGCGACCGCAGCCTCACCTTCACCGACATCAGCCAAATGTTTGGCTTCACCTCTCTCTCCCATTTCAGCCGCTATGTGCAGCGCAACCTCGGGGCCAAGCCCAGCGAGCTGAGAGAGTAGAGGATATTGGACGTTAACCGTTAACCAATAACCAATAACCGTTAGCCGTTGACCGTTAACCGTTAAACAATAACCGTTAACATTTTCTTTACCTTACCGCCCCGGTCATCACGTGACATTGTAGGCTTAAGAGAAAACTGCGTATTTACGCGGCGTTTTCTCACGTTCAGACTGTCGCTTTTCGGATTTTGGTAAATTATGCCGAAAAATCGGTTATCTCTGTCTTGCGTCTATTTGATACCTTTGCATCCGAAAACATTAAACGACAATTAAGATTATGGATTTTAGGATGCAAGACCGCATGGAGTTGAAGGCATTAGTAGACTTCTATGCAACCGAGAGTGACAAGAACAATCAGGACTGCTATGTTGAGATATTCCGTCCCGACATCAAGCTGGATGTTTATTTTGGTGGCAAGCTGGGTATGCAGGCTCGCGATGTGCACGACATGATTCGCCAATATAAGGCCTTTGGTGCCGCCAAGGTGTCGTTTCACATGAACGGCCAGCAGAATGTTGATTTCATTGACGACACTCATGCCACCGGCACCTGCTACGCGCTGGCTTCGCTTGTCAACGAAGCAGATGGTAAGGACCAGCTCATCGTGCATGCCGTGCGCTATTATGACAAGTATGAGAAGATTGATGGTCGCTGGTGGATAACTGAGCGTGAGCAGCACTTTGAATGGTCGGCACTGCCCCCAATGGTATAACAATATAATATTATTATGATGAAGACATTGATTGCTTACTATTCTCGTCGCGGCGAGAACTATGTTAACGGCAGCATTCGCACATTGGAGCTCGGTAATACCGAGGTGGTGGCTGCCAAGATTAAGGCCCTGTTGCCTGATGCTGACATGTTTCGCATTGATACGGTGCACCAGTACTCTCCTTCCTACATGACCTGCATAGAGGAGGCCAAGCAGGAACTGCGCCGGCAGGCGCGCCCTGAGATGAAGGAGAAGCTGGAGAGTATCGATCAGTACGACACTATTATCCTTGGCTACCCCAACTGGTGGGGCACTATGCCGATGGTGTGCTACACCTTTCTGGAAAGCTACGACTTCAGCGGCAAGACCATCATACCTTTCTGCACCAATGAGGGCAGCGGCATGGGCTCGTCGGAGCGCTTCATCAAGAAGCTCTGTCCCGGTGCTACCGTGCTCAGCGGCACACCCATCCATGGCGCTGAGGCTCAGTATGCTGACAGCGAGGCACGCCACATAGCAGAATTGGGCAAGTAAGACGAAGCAAGGATATCTCCCCCTAAATTAAGAAAATCTCATAGCAGATGGAGGATGATGTAAAAGGGGTTACCCTTATGCGGAGGTGAACATTGGCGGCAGAGTCCCCCTTTTTTGGTGGGGGGACTGCGGAATTCCGCTTTCCTTCTGATAGACTATTGATTTTTAACCGTTAACTGAAAATGAAAAGAATATTTTTCGCCGTCATCGCTTTCGCTATGCCGGCAATTATCAATTCACAGACTATGAACACAAATGTAGATTTTAACATCTGGCCCAAGGGCGAGCTCAACACAGGCTATGCCCAGTATTTTATTGGCAATAGCTACCTCGCACCCCTCGATGCTGAGTATGGCGGCCCTGTCAACGTAACCTTTGAACCCCGCTGCCGCAACAATTGGCATATCCACCATAAGTCTGTGCAGGTGCTTATCTGTGTGGCTGGCCGCGGATGGTATCAGGAGTGGGGCAAAGAGCCCGTGGCAATGAAGCCTGGCACGGTTATTGCCATTCCTGCCGAGGCCAAACACTGGCATGGCGCAGCCAAGGACTCATGGTTTCAGCACCTCACCTATATGACCAAGGTGGAGGAGGGCGCAAGCAATGAGTGGCTGGAGCCCGTGGATGACGAGACATACGACAAGCTGCCCGCTACTGCTCAGTGCCTCACCGTTACCGACCCCGAGTATATGGAGCGATTCAACGCCTTCGCCAATGGTGAGGTGGTGGAGCAGGTGAAAGACCGACTGGATAGCCATACCCGCCACATAAGCCACCTGGCCACGCTGCTCGGCTGCCAGGGCATAGATGAGTATCGTGAGATGCTGCCCAAGGCTCTGGACAATGGCGTTACTCCCGTGGAGGCTAAGGAGATTATCTATCAGGCTACAGCCTACCTTGGCATGGGCCGCGTACGACCGTTCCTGGATGTAACTAATGATGTCTTTGGCAGTCGCGGCATAAGTCTGCCGCTGGCTCCACAGGCGCAGACAACTATGGCGACTCGCCGTGAGGCAGGCACCCAGGCACAGGTTGACTGCTTCGGTGAAGGGATGCGCGATTTCTGGCAGTCGGGTTCCGAGGATAGCCGCCACATCAATAAGTGGTTGGCTGCCAACTGTTTCGGCGACTACTATACCCGCACAGGTCTCGATATCCGCATCCGTGAACTCATCACCTTCTGCTTCCTTGCTGCGCAGGGCGGCTGCGAGCCTCAGCTGAAGGGCCATATCAGCGGCAACCTCCATGTGGGCAATGACAAGGATATGCTCATCGCAGTTATATCTGCCAACATTCCCTATATCGGCTATCCCCGCACACTCAATGCCCTCAGCTGCATCCGCGAGGTGGCAAAGTAAAAGTGAAATCCTCTTTTTTAAATCCCAAACAACTTAAATATGAAACTACGAAATTATCTCTTTGCTGCCCTGACAGTGGTCTGTGCAGCATCGTGCAGTGGTAAGAAGGCCGCTTCTGCGGCCGAGGAAACTGTCGCCGCCAGTGGCGATAAGACTCTTGTGGTATTCTTCTCCCATGCCGGCGACAACTATGCGGTAGGCAATGTCAAGGAGGGCAATACCAAGATTGTTGCCGACTATATCTGTGACTTTCTGGGTGCCGACCGCTTTGAGATTGTTACCCATAAGTATGACGGCATGGCCTACGACCCCCTCTGCGACCTCGCCAAGCAGGAGCAGCAGGATGGCGAGCTGCCGCCCTTTGAGGGCACACTCGACAGCCTTGACCAATACGATACGGTGTTCATCGGCGGTCCCGTATGGTGGGGCACTTATCCGCAGGTGATGTTCACCTTTTTCAGCAAGTATGACCTCAACGGCAAGACTATCATTCCCTTCACCACCCACGAGGGCAGCGGTCTCGGTCGCTGTGTGGAGGATGTGAAGGCCGCCTATCCCAAGGCCAAGGTGCTGAAGGGTTTCTCCATCTATGGTCATGACGTGCGCTCGGGCAAGGCTGACGTCGAGAAATGGCTTAAATCAATAATCAAGAAATAAGATACTATGGAAACCATCAAACTGTCTAATGGAATTGAGATGCCTCTGCTGGGCTACGGAGTCTTTCTTGTCAGTCCGCAAGAGTGTGAGCGTTGCGTCAGCGATGCGCTGAGTGTCGGCTATCGCCTGATTGATACGGCTCAGGCCTACCAGAACGAGGAGGGTGTGGGCGCTGCCATCAGCAAGAGCGGCATCAGGCGCGACGAGCTGTTTATCACCACCAAGGTGTGGATTAGCAATGCCGGTGAGCAGAAGGCTGCCGCCAGTATCGACGAGAGTCTGCGCAAGCTGCAGACTGACTATGTTGACCTGCTGCTTATTCATCAGGCCTACGGCGACGTCTTCGGTACATGGCGAGCCATGGAGCAGGCCTACAAGGCTGGCAAGGTGCGCGCCATCGGCGTGAGCAATTTTCAGGAAGCTCGCTTCTTTGATTTTGCTCATTATGTTGACATCAAGCCGATGGTCAACCAGCTGCAGTGTAATGCGCTGATTCAGCAGCGCGGCATAGAGAAGGTCCACGGTGAGTTTGGCACACGCATGATGGCTTGGGGTCCCCTTGGCGGTCAGGGTGTGGAAGGCGTTGTTAAGAGCGAGGTACTCAGCGCTATCGGCTATAAGTATGGCAAGAGTGCCGCCCAGGTTGCCCTGCGCTGGCTCATTCAGCGCGGCATCGTGGCCATTCCCAAGAGCAGCCACCGTGAACGCATGGCGCAGAACTTCGACATCTTCGATTTCTCGCTCACTGCCGAAGATATGGAGCGGGTAGCCGCCCTCAATCAGCACGACACGGGCACCATTAACTTCAGTGACATCAATTTTGTGAAGTATCTCATCGAGACTTACGGCTAAATGTGAAATGTAAGCTTGTTGCTTGGTGAAATAAATCCCGCTGCATCTTTATGGCTGCAGCGGGATTTTAATTATGTTGCCCTTGTTTAAGGTTTTAGCCTTTCATATATTACATATCACGTATCACATATTACATTTTACATTAAAAATAAGGTGAAGTTTGCAGAAAAGTTTCCTGATTGCGCGAATAATTTTCCTGATTGCGTAGAGATTTTTTTTAATCGCGCAGAGGTTGTCAGTTTCGGCGCGATTAGTTTTGATTTCGGCGCGATTAGATTTCGTTTCGACGCGATTAGATTTGACTTCGGCGCAATTAGATTTCGGTTTGGCGCGATTAGATTTTGCTTCGACGGGCTCAGCATAAACTTCTCGCGATTGGAAGACTTCTTTTCGTGCTGACGGCAAGTGGCTTGTGATGTGCCCTGTTTGCGACAGGGCTTTCATGTCGGTCTCTTGAAAAAAGGAAATCCCTGCGCTACCTTACGGCTGCCGCAGGGATTTCTCCATGTATGGTCTTTGGTTAAGTCTTTAATCTCTTAACCTTTTAATCTTTTAACATAACTACGTTACCACTCTGTGGAGCTTGATGACGAAGCCGCCGCCGGGGGCGAGGTGTATCTTGTGCTTGGTGCTCTTGTCGAAGCGCAGTCCTTCCACCACCTTGTAGTCGGTGGCTACGCGGTTGGCCATGGGGCCGTCCTGGAAGATGGTGACTTCAAAGTAGGCGCCGTCGCGGTCGCCGGCCTCGAAGAGCTGGCTGATGTCTATCTCCACGTCGCGTGCCTCCCAGTTGTTGAGGCCGCCTATCCACCAGTGCTTGCCGGCTACCCTGCGGGCTGTGACGATATACTTGCCTATCTCGCCGCTTAGCACCTTGGTGCGCTCATACTGGTTGGGGATGGAGGCGATAAAGCTGGCGCACTCCTCTTCCTTCTCGTAGGCGGTGGGGCTGTCGGCCATCATGGTGAGGGGGGAGTCGAAGACGACGTACATGGCCATCTGGTGGCAGCGCGTGCCCTGGGTCTGGGGATAGTAGTAATCGCCTACGAAGTGGTTTCTGGTGCAGTTGCGCATGCCGCCGGGGGTGTAATCAACGTAGCCGGGCATCATGCGGAGGTAGGGGAAGGTGACGGCATAGGTGGGGAAGTCTTCCTTGTTGGAGGCCCACTTGGCCTGCTCCAGTCCCCACACTCCCTCCACGTTGAGGATGTTGGGGAATGTGCGGTTGTAGCCGGTGGGGGGGTACATGCCGTGGTAGTCGAGGAAGAGGTGATACTTGGCGCAGGTCTCGGCTATCAGGTAGGCCTGCTCAACGGCGGTCTGGTCGTTGCGGTCGAGGAAATCGACCTTGAAGCCCTTGATGCCCATCTGGCTGTACTGCTGGCAGGCTGCCTCGAGCTGCTCGCTGAGCACGTTGAAGCCGAGCCACAGCACGATGCCCACGCCGCGCTCCTTGCCATACTTGATCAGCTCGGGCAGGTCGATGGACTTGACGGTGTGGAGTATGTCAACTACCTCGCTGTCGTCCTTCTCATTCTTGCGCGGATAGTACCAGCCTTCGTCGAGGGCTATGTACTCCACTCCGTGCTTGGAGGCGAAGTCGATGTAGTACTTGTAGGTCTGGGTGTTGACGCCGGGGGTGAAGTCTACGCCTGTCAGGGTGAGGGCGTTCCACCAGTCCCAGGTCAGCTTGCCGGGCTTGATCCAGCGGGTGTCGCCGATGCGGTTGGGTGAGGCGAGGGCATAGACGAGGTTGTTGGTAGGCATCTCGGCATCCTGATGGGTGACGACCATGATGCGCCAGGGGAAGGTGCGGGTGCCGCTGACCTTGGCTATGTAGTCCTCGCGCTCGGTTATGACGAGCTTCTTGCGGCCGTCCACAAACTTGTGGGCCTTGGGGTACTGGGCAAACTCGGCGGTGAGCCTGGAGTCGGTGGCGCGCAGGAAGATGCCGGGATAGTGCTCAAGGTCGCTCTCCATGAAGCTGACCTTGGTGCCGTTGCAGTCAACGGCCAGCGGGGTGAAGGCTACCTGGGTGGCCTGGCTGAGGCGGATGTGCTGATATACATTCTCAAACGACATGGCGTAGGGGCCGTAGCCGTATTCGTTGACGTAGGGTATCCATGCCTCGTAGTCCTGGGGGAAGTTGTACTCGGCCAGCTCGCTCTCGATGATCATGTCGCCCTTCTTCTCCGAGGAGAAGCGGTAGGCTATGCCGCTGTCGTAGGCGCGGAAGGTCACGCTGAATCCGTCGGCCATCTTGAGGGTCATCTCGTTGCAGTTGTTCTCAACGGTGCTCTCGCGATAGAAGGGGGCGGCTATCTGCTCATTGACGGTGGCAGTGGCTTTCTTCTTTAGCACGGGGCTGACGCCTACCTTGGGGCCGCCCTTCACGGTCATGCCGATGCGGGAGTCCTTCAGGAGGAGGGTGGTGCCGTCATAGACGGAGAACTTCAGTTCGTTGCCGAAGGCTACCTCCACCTTCAGGTTGCCGTTGGGCGAGGTGAGGCTTTCTACCTTGTCGGCTGCCTGCATAGCCGTGGCGGCTACTAAGGCGAGCAGGGAAAAGAAAAGTTTTTTCATTTGGGTTGGATATTTTAAGATGATTTAGAGTCAATAGTCGTGAGTCAAGAGTTTCCTACCTCTCGTAGCTGCGGGCGTAGTCAATCATCTTGATGGCGGTGACGGCATACTCCTCGCCCTTGTTGCCCAGTCGGCCGCCGGCGCGCTCCTCGGCCTGCTCCAGGGTGTTGGTGGTCAGCACTCCGAAGACTACGGGTATGCTGCCGTTGGCGTTGAGCTGTGCCAGGCCGTTGGTGCAGCCCTGGGCGATGAAGTCGAAGTGGGGCGTGTCGCCGCGGATGATGCAGCCTATGGCTATCACTCCGTCTACAAGGCCGCTCTTCACCATCCTGTTGGCGGCGAAGATGAGCTCAAAGCTGCCGGGCACTTTGCGCACCATGATGTGCTCGGGCTTGGCGCCGTATTGCTTCAGTGTGCTGACGGTTGCCTCCAGCAGGGGTGTGGTGATGTTGGAGTTCCACTCGCATACCGCTATGCCCACTCGCATGTCGGAGGCAGAGGGCAGCTCTTGCAGGTTGAGGTTATTGATGGTGGATGACATTGCTGCTTGTCTTGTTGAAAGTAAGAGAGCAAAGACGCGGGCAGTAGTAAATGACTGGTCTTTGCTCTCCTTATTTTTCTATATACAAGGGGCATCCGAGCAGGATGCTTCCATCCTGTTACTTCGTGGCCCTCTGGATATATTTCTCAATGGTCTGTGCCTCGCCGCTCTCGGGATATTTGGTCTTTACTTCCTGATAGAGCTTGAGGGCTTCGTCAGTCTTGTTCTGGCTCTCCAGCAGCTCGCCGGCCTGCACGAGGCAGTAGGGGCTTACTATGGGGTTGTCGGCGCGCTCGGCGGCTTCCTTCAGCAGGCTGACGGCCTTGTCAACGTTGCCCTTCTTGGCGTAGCAGTTGCCCAGGGCGGCAATGGCGTTGTTGGAGATGAAGGCGTCATCCTGGGTGTCAAACTCCTCAAGGTACTTGATGGCCTTGTCGTAGTCTGCCTTGTAGTAGTAGGCCAGGCCGGCATAGAGGTTAGCCACGTTGCCGGTCTTGGTGCTGCTGTACTGCGAGGCAATCTTCACGAAGCCGGGGTAGCCGGCATTGTCGCCGTTGAGGGCCTGGTCGAAGTTGCCTTGGGCAAAATATTCCTGTCCCTTGGCAATCTTGGTTGCGGCCTCGTCGTTCTTGGCCTCAATGTGCTTGTTGTAGAGGTGTACGCCGATAAAGATGAGGGCGGCGAGCACAATGGCGCCTGTGATGGCGCTGATGATGGGATTTCTCTTGATTTTAGCCATAAGCCCCTCGTTCTCCTGAACCTGCGGGGCGGTCTTGTTTGTAGTTGTAGCCATATCTTTAAATTATATTGTTTCCGTTTAGCAGCTGCAAAGGTAATTAAAACTTCTGAAAAAATAATGCGAAGTACGGTTTAATTTGACTTTGGCAACATCTTTTCCCTTTTTTTCCGGCTTTTGCGGAAATGTTTGCCCGTTGCGGATCAGCTCGAGGGCCTTGCTGACGCACTCGTCGTCTTTGAGCAGGTAGAGGCTGGCGCTGCTGGAGTTGAAGATATAGTCAATGATATTGCTTATCAGGCTATGCTCCAGTCTGCTGTGCGATTTGCTTATCAGCAGGTTGCGGCGCCTCAGGCCGTCCTGCTCGGCATAGGAGGCAAAGCGGTCCACTATGTTCTGCTTCTTGAGATAGGCGGCCAGGTCCTCCCACTTGGAGAATTTCCCCAGCTCCTTGCGGTGGCTGTCGGCATACAGGTAGGAAAACTCGGCTAGGCGGCGGCTCGCCATAGCCTCCATGAAGTAGGAGGTGATGTCGGTGGTGTCGGTGGGAATGAACACGTCTGGCATCACTCCTCCTCCGCCAAACACAGTGCGGCCCAGATAGGTGCGGTATTTCTTGCCGCTGAGGTGGATGCTGTCCTGCGACGAGAGCTCGCCCTTCTGGTAGCGTGCAAAGATGTCGTTCTGGTAATCCTTGTCGTCACCTTTCACATAGGGTTTCTGCAGGCAGCGGCCAGAGGGACTGTAGTAACGGGCAACGGTCAGCTTGAGCAGCGAGCCGTCGGGAAACTGTATGGGCTCCTGCACCAGGCCCTTGCCAAAGGTGCGGCGTCCCACGATGGTGCCGCGGTCGTTGTCCTGTATGGCGGCGGCAAAGATCTCGCTGGCTGAGGCTGATGTTTCGTCCACCAGCACCACCAGCGGTGTGCCTTGATAGTCACCGCGGCCGTCGCTTACATATTCGGCGCGTTCCGACTTGCGTCCCTCAGTATATACTATCATGCGCTTCTTGGGCAGAAATTGGTTGGCAATGTTGATGGCAGCCTCCATATAGCCGCCGCCATTGCCGCGCAGGTCGATAATCAGGTTGCGGCTGCCCTGGTTGCGCAGTTCGGCCAGCGCCACTATCAGCTCCTCATAGGTCTTGTCGCCAAAGGAGTTGATTCTTATGTAGCCGGTTGTCTTGTCGAGCATTGAGAAAACGTCAATGGTCTTAACCGGCACTGCTCCGCGCACCACTTCATAGGTGCGCAGTCCATTCTGCCCGCTGCGCTGTATGCCGAGCCTGATCACCGACTGGTTGGGGCCGCGCAGGGTCTTCATGGCATATTCGTCGGTCAGGGATTTGCCTACGAAGCTCTTGCCGTCCACCCTGACTATGCGGTCGCCGGGCATAAGGCCCACATCCTCCGACGGGCCGCCCTCCACCACATGAATCACTCTGGCGGTGTCCTTGATGATGGAGAAGATGATGCCAATGCCTGAGAAACTGCCTTTCAGTTCCTGCATCTCGGTCTCTACCTCCTTGGCCGTGGTGTAGGTGGAGTGAGGGTCAAGCTCCAGCAGAATCTTGGGTAGAGACTTCTCTATCAGGTCGTTCACGTCAACCGTGTCCACATAGCGGTCTTCCACGGCAAAGAGCATGTCGTTGATCTTGCTGTTGGTGGAGTTGGTGATGCTCAGGCGGTTAGTCCTGAAGTGGCTGGCGTAGAAAGAGCCTATCAGTATGCCGGCCACCACGCTTACAGCTATGATTAGCGGGGTGTAGTTGTGAAATTTATTGTTGGCCATTATTGTCGAGGTTAACGAAAGTGGTCTCTATGCCGGCTCGCTGCAGAAGGCGGATGCCGTCGTCCAGACGATATTTTTCACCGTAAACCACACGGCGGATGCCGCTCTGTATTATCAGTTTGGCGCAGTCAATGCAGGGCGAAGCCGTCACGTAGAGCGTGGCGCCGTCGCTGTTCTGCGACGAGCGGGCAATCTTGGTGATGGCGTTGGCTTCGGCGTGTAGCACGTAGGGCTTGCTCACGTTGTTCTCGTCCTCGCAGATATTCTCAAACCCCGAGGGAGTGCCATTGAAGCCGTCGCTAATAATGGCGCCGTCCTTCACCAGCAGGGCGCCAACCTGCCTACGCTTGCAGTAGGAGTTTTCTGCCCATATCCTGGCCATCCGCAGATAGCGTTGGTCGAGTATATCTTGTTTCCTGTTCTCGTTCATAGTGCTTATGAAATAGGAGCCCCCTCTAACTCCCCCTCAAGGGGAGAAGAGCCCCTTCTAACTCCCCCTCAAGGGGAGGACTGGGGAGAGGCTTTTTATTGTTTAACGTTTAACGTTTACCCCGTCCCTCTTGAGCATCGCCTTGATGCTGGGGTTGCGGCGGCGGAAGTTGCGGTATAGTATTTTGGGGTGCTGCGTGTTGCCGCGCTCCAGTATCTCGTGGCGGAACCGGGCGGCGGTCTCCGTGTTGAAGATGCCTTCTTCCTGGAAAGCGCTGAACGCGTCGGCATCCAGCACCTCGGCCCACTTGTAGCAGTAGTATCCGGCAGCGTAGCCGCCCGTCATGATATGCTGAAACTGTGTGGTCATACATGTTCGCCTTTTCGACGGCTTGCCTATTTGTGCGGGAGCCCACGCCTTCTTCTCGTAGCTGATAATGTCCTCTGTCAGCGGCTCGGTGCGGGTGTAGTAGGCCATGTCCAGCAGGCAGAAGGACAACTGCCTCAGGCATGCCAGGCCTGCATTGAAGTGGCGGCTCTCTATCACGCGGTCTATCAGTTCATCGGGTATCAGCTCGCCCGTCTCGTAGTGGAAGGCAAATGTCTTGAGAAAGTCCTTCTCCAGGGCGAAGTTCTCCATAAACTGCGACGGCAGCTCCACGAAGTCCCAATAGACGTTGGTGCCCGACAGGCTCTCAAACCGGCACTGTGAGAATATCTCGTGTAGGCCGTGGCCAAACTCGTGGAGAAAGGTCGTCACCTCGCCCAGCGTCAGCAGCGCCGGCTTGTCCTTGGTCGGCTTCGTCAGGTTCATCGTCAGCGACACATGAGGCCGCACGTTAGTTTCTTTGAGGTTTGAGGTTTGAGATTTGAGGTTTTTAACTCCAAACTCCTCACTCCTCACTCCTAACTCCTCACTCCTCACTCCTAACTCCTCACTCTTCACTCCTAACTCCTCACTCCTAACTCCTAACTCCTCACTCCTCACTCCTAACTCCTCACTCCTCACTCCTAACTCCTCACTCCTCACTCCTAACTCCTTCCACTGCCCCTGATAGCTGGTCATCCAGGCGCCGCTCTTCTTGTTGGCGCGGGGATGGAAGTCGGCATAGAGTACGGCCAGATAGCTTCCGTCGCTGTCAAACACCTCGTAGGCCTTCACGTCCTCGTGATAGACGGGGATATCCTTGTTCTCCTTGAAGGTGATGCCGTAGAGCCGTGTGGCGAGGCCGAACACGCCCTTGATGACGTTGCTCAGCTCAAAGTAGGGCCTCAGCATCTCAGCGTCAAAGTTGTAGCGCTCCAGTTGCAGCTTGTGGGCGTAGTAGGCCGTGTCCCACGGGCGTAGATGAGAGAGGTCACCTTTTGCGTAGTCGCTGATGGCCTTGTAGTCGCTCTCAGCCGCAGGCTTGTATGCCTTCAGCAGGCGGCTGAGGAAGTTCGTTACGTTCTTCGTGTTCTCAGCCATGCGCTGGCGCAGAGCCTGCTGGGCGTAGGTCTTGCATCCTTGCAGCTGGGCCCTCTCCAGCCTCAGGTTCACCAGGTTGCGGGCCAGCTCCAGGTTGTTGTATTTGTTTTTCTTAATGCATAGCGTGTTGTGTGCCATCCATATCTTGCGCCTCAGCTTGCGGTTGTCGCAGTAGCTCAGCAGCGGGCCGTAGCTCGGTGCTTCCAGAGTGAAGAGCCATCCTTCCTTGCCGGCCTCGGCGGCGGCAGTCCTGGCGAGCTCCATCTGATGGTCGGGCATGCCCTTCAGCTCATCCTTGTCGGTAATCAGCATCTTGAAGCGGTTGGTGTCCTTCAGCACGTTCTGCGAAAACTGCAGCGTCTTCAGCGAGGCCTCAGTGCTGATTTCCATCAGGCGGGCTTTCTTCCTCTTGGGCAGCCCCACGCCGCGGCGCACGAATCCGTCATAGACCGTGTCCAGCAGCCGTTGCTCCTCGGCCGTAAGGGTAGGGTGGCTGCGCTTCACCGCCTTGATGCGGGCGAAGAGCTGCTCATTGAGCATTATGCGGTTGCTGTGCTCGCTCAGCCGTGGCGCCATCTTCTGCGCCAGAGCCTCCAGGTAGTCGCTCGTGCAGGCACTCAGCAGGTTGCCCATCACCGTCTCCACCCTGGCGAGCAACTCACCGCTGCGCTCCAGGGCGAGCACCGTGTTTTCAAACGTCGGCTCGTCGGCATTGCTGACGATAGCCATAATCTCTGCATCCTCGCGGCGCATGCCTTCTTCCAGTGCAGGCTCAAAGTCCTGCTCCTCAATGCGGTCGAAGGGCGTCGTGCCGTGCGGAGTGTTATATGGTTCAAGGAAAGGATTCTTTCGCATCGCAGAACGGGTTTGCTGAATAGTCAAATCGTGAAATAGTCAAGTCGTGAAATTAAGCCGTTTGTCTATTTCCGCGCAAAGTTAGTGCAAGCCGAGCGGAAAACCAAATTTTAATTCTCAATTTTCAATTATCAACTATCAATTATCATGTGGCGCCGCCTAACTTGAATTGTAAATCAAGGCAAAGTTAATAATAAATATGGACACACGCACGCGAAGCAAGGAAAATTAAAGTTGAAAAATTGAAAAACCAAACGATTAGTGTTTAGCGGTTATTAGAATTGAAGAGTTTAAGAATCGAGGAGTTGAAGAGTTTAAGAATTGAAGAGTTTAAGGGTTGAAGTTAAATTTTTCAATCTTTCAATTTTTCAGTTTTTCAATCTTTCAATTTTTTTGTCGCCTCCGGGTTTGCCAAATCGTCTAATCGTGAAATTGTCCAATCGTAAAATAACCGGGCTAAATTTGCCGCTTCGCTCTCAAAGGCTCCTGCAAGTTTCGCTCCGGCTTCGCCGACAGCGAAAGAGCCTTTTCGCGATGCCTTCGGCATTCAAATCTCAAACCTCAAATCTCAAACAATTCAGTTGTTTATTGCTTCATCTTTTTGGCGGCGAAGAAACCCGCAATCAGCGTGCCGGATATGCTGTGCCAGGCGCAGCTGATGGCACAGGGCAGCACCGCCAGCGGCTGGGCGGCAAAGAAGGTGCTGGAGAGCACCGTTGCCAGTCCCGCGTTCTGCATGCCCACCTCAATCGATATCGTGCGCTTCTTGGCGGTATTGAACCTGGCGAGCTTTCCGGCCATCCACCCCAGCAGATAGCCCAGCGCGTTATGGCAGAACACCACGCCGAAGGTCCAGAGGAACAGCAGCAGGCCGCGCTCCATCAGCGAGCTATGGACGGTGGAAATCACTCCGCCCACAATGCAGGCCAGCCCTATCACACTCACCCCCGGCATCATGCCTTGCAGCGTGGGGAAGTAGCTCTTGGAGGAGGTGAGGTAGTTAAGCAGGCACCCCAGTCCCACGGGCAGAACGGTCACAATCAAGATGTTGGAAAACATGCCCAGCGTGTCAATCTCGATAATCTCGCCGGCAGTCAGCTTCATCAGCAGGGGCGTCATTACCGGAGCCAGCATGGTGGAGGCGCACGTCATGCCTACCGAGAAGGCCACGTCGCCGTGACACAGATAGCTCATGATGTTGCTCGACACACCGCCCGGGCAGCAGCCCACCAGCAGAATACCCAGCGCCAGCGCAGGCTCCAGATGCCATACCCCCACCAGCAGCCAGGCCACCAGCGGCATGATAACGAACTGCGCGCAGGTGCCGATCAGGATGTCGGCAGGGCGGCGTGCCAGCACCCTGAAGTCGTCGGCGCTCAGCGTGAGGCCCATCGACAGCATAATCACACCCAGTATCACCGTCTGCACATTGCCGCGCACCCAGCAGAAGAGGTGCGGCGCCAGCAGCGTGACTATGGCAATGCCAATCACGAAGGCAGAGGCATAGCGTGCCAACCATCGGCTAAGCGTTAGGATAAAGCTGATCATTTTTCCTTTTATTCGTAGAGCAAGCGCAAAATTAAGCATTTCTCGCGGCCCGGCCAAAGAAAGGATAGACCAAGCTGCATGGCGCAGCAGTTAACAGAGAACAGTTAACAGAGAACAGTTAAAAATGGTTTGCCAAAAACCGCCGACACTTCTGCTGGTGCCGGCGGTTTTGCATGGTATCGATTGGTGAGGCTATCTCACAATCACTTTCTTGGTCTTGCCGTTGGGGTAGCGGATAATGTTCACGCCCTTCTGCAGGTCGGTCAGCCGCTTGCCGTCGAGGGAATAGATTTCATATTTTCCTTCGTCAGCGGTGCTGTCGTCATTGATGATCCTGCCGCCGGCGGCGATGCCGGTGACGTAGGCATTGACCATCACGTCGTGGTCGGGCATGCGCTCGGGTATATCCTCCCACGCATAGAAGTAGTCATCGTCCTCCGGATCGTCCTCCGGAATGATTTCAGAGTCGTAGTCCAACATGACGGTCTTGTATTCCTCTCCGTCGATGAGGTAAATGAGCTTGTACTGGTTTACCTGATACTCGGCGGTGTAGGTGGCATCACCAGCGGGCATGGTGGCCGGCACATCGCCCCATGAGACGAAGGTGTGGCCTGTCTTGGCTGGTGCCTTGGGCGCTGTTATCGGGGCGCCGTACTCTACGTACTCGTCGATTATCACGTCGTCGTCGGTGATGAACATGAGCTTGTAGCGATTGATGGAGAAGGTGCCGCTTGCCACCACGTCGGTGGCTGGCATGGTCTTGGGCAGTTCCTTCCATCCGCTGAAGCTGTAGCCCTCCTTGACGGGCTCCTTCTCAGCGGTGATGGGAGCACCGTAGGTGATGGTGGCGGTGCGATATATCTCGCCGTCAACGGTGTAGGTCAGTTTATACTGGTCGATGTTATACACTGCGGTGTAGCTCACATCCTCTGCGGGCATGGTGGTCGCCACATCGCCCCAGGTGATGAAGGTGTGGCCCTCTTTGGCGGGAGGCTCGGGTGCAGAGATGCGGGTGCCATAGTCAAGCGTCTGCTCGTTGAATATGTTGCCGTCAACCATGAACGAAACCTTAAACTTGCGCACGATAAAAGTACCGCTCACTACTACATCCTCTGCAGGCATCACGGTAGGCACGGCATCCCATCCGCTGAAGGTGTAGCCCTCCTTTGTGGGCACGGCCTCTGCGGTGAGCGGTGTGCCGGCACGCACTACGGTGGTCTTGTAGGGCTGACCGTCGACGGTGTAGCTCAGCGTGTAGGTGTAGTTGCCCACTACGAGCTTACCGTTGATGCGGGTTATCTCGTAGTTCTGGGCGGCGCCTCCCTCCACGGTGACCTCGTAGGTGCCGGGTGCGCTCTCGCTGGTGACGGTGGTGGTCAGCGTGGGCTGTGCCGTCAGGTCGTCGGCTGCGTCGGAGTTCTTGAAGCCGGAATACTCAGGCACGAACTCGGGCAGCTCGGCGCCCTCATGCATGGCGTAGGTGCCGCCACTGATGGTGAGCGGAGCCTTGTTGATGGTCATGGTGCCGGGGGTGACCATGACGAGGGTATTGTTGAGGCGCTCTGTGTTGATGGTAATGGGATACTCACCCACCACTGATAGCTCGTTGGCGACGGTGAGCAGCTCGGGCAGTCCGAGCAGCTCTACGTTGGACTCGTAGGTGAACTCAGGATTGGCGTCGCCATAGGTGCGCTGGGCATCGTGGACGGTGATGATAGCGGGCACTACCACCTTCACCTCCGACTGCTGCGGATCGGTGCTGGGCTCAGCACCGTAGGCCAGTGCATAGACCTTGTCGGTGGTGGAGCGGAGGGCATAGGCCTTTTTCTCGTCCACGGTGGTGAGCACCACGTCGAGGCGACGGCCCTCGCCGTCGTAGAAGTCGTAGGTCAGCTCGGCGCCATCCACTATCCAGAAGACGGAGTCGCGCGGCTGGCACGAGAACTCATAGCCTCGTATCTGACCTCCGGTCGGCGCGTTGCCCATGACGTCGGTCTGCTCGTTGGTGAGCGTGGTCCATGTGGGGTCAACCTTCACGCCGCAGCTCTTGACAGTGTCAATCTTTGCGGGCGTGGGAGCGCCGCCGTCGCTGAACACTTGCAATCCGAACACTACGTCCTGACGAACCCATACCTGCTTGGTGTCTGCCTTGAAGGTATAGTCGGGCGTGACAGCCTTGGCCGCCACTCCCTCCACGGCAATGTCCTCTCCGGTGAGCACGAGGGTGGCGGTGGGCTCTACATCCACGCGGTGGCGCGGCAGGTCGTCAAACCAATATTCGTAGGCGGCAATCTTAGGCTCCTTGGTCTGTGCCGGGGTGTCTGTGGTGTCGGGCACCGTGAACGAGGTCACGGTGACGGGACCGTAGAGGCCCTGGGCATCCTGCACCTGATAGTATAGGCGGTGGAGGCCGGGCGTGAGTGCCGAGGCGTCCACATCAACGGCCACGGTGCCGTCGGCAACGCTGACAGTGGTCTGCTCATCGTAGTTGTTGTCAATCCAATAGCGGAACATGGCAACGGTATTGTCGGCCACCTCATCGGTGTTGACCACGAGGAAGGAGCGGGTGACCAGCTGGGATGTGAGTCCCTGCGAGTCGTTGACGCGGATGGACAGGGTGTGCAGACCGGAAGGCAGGCTGCTCATGTCGAGGTTGAGCGCCACGCTGCCATCGGTGGGCACGGTGCCTGTCTGACGCTCGTCGTATTTGCTGTCAATCCAATAGTCGTAGGTAGTGAGCCGGTTGTCAACGGGCGGGGCGAACTTGTGCACCAGGAACTGGCGGGTGACCAGCTGGGAGGTGAGCCCCTGCGTGTCGTTGACACGTATGGATATGGTATGCGCACCATCCGACAGGCTACTCATGTCGAGGTCCATGGCTATGACGCCACTGGCGGGTACGGTGCCTGTCTGGCGGTCGGCATACCGATTGTCAATCCAGTATTCATAGGTCGTCAGCCGGTTATCGACGGGCGGAGTGACACGCTGCACCGCAAACTGGCGGGTGACCAGCTGGGAGGTGAGTCCCTGCGTGTCATTGACCCGGATGGCAAGCTGATGCACGCCGACGGTCAGGCTGCTCATGTCGAGGTCGAGCGCCACGACGCCGCTGGAGGGCACCGTGCCTGTCTGACGGTCGGCATACTGGTTGTCAATCCAGTAGTCGTATGTGCTCAGTTGGTTGTCGACAGGGGTGACCATGTGCTGCACGAGGAAATGGCGTATCACCGGCTGGCCCCAGAGTCCATTGCTGTCGCCCACGCGGATACCCACCGTGTGGACACCCGTCGAGAGTGCCGACGCGTCAATGTCCTGCTGCCAGGTGTTGGTGATGGCCACCTGAGTGCGCCCGTCAAAGTCGGTATCGAGCCACCACTCGCACTTATCGACGCTCAACTGCGCCAATGCCGCGGTGCTCATTGCCAGACCTGCCGCCAACGACCAAGCTAATTGTCGTATCTTGTTCATAGATAATGGAAGTTTGTTAGTCACAGTGTCACATAGTCTCAGAGTCGCAGAGCTTTGCGACTTTGTGCCTTTGCGACTTTGCCACTAAGAAAAAACTCTTTTAGTCATAAGAGATTGAATTAAGTTCGAGAGTTCGAGAAAAAACTCCTAATTCCTAATTTCTAATTCCTAATTTCTAATTCCTAATTTCTATTGTTAGTCTATCACTACTGGCTGGGCCTCGGCCTTGAGATTAACCTTAAGGATGCCCTCGGGAGAGGTCTGCTTGTCGATGCTAATCTCGGTGATGCGGGGCACGCTGGAGATTTTGTTCCACCCGTGGCCGCCCTGCAGGCCTATCTCGGTGCCGTCGTTGCCGGCGGTCTTGTAGGTGTCGATGAGCTCGTAGGTGCGGGTTTCGCTGTAGTCGAGATTGCCAATCTCATCCTTGAAGAATGAGCCCACAGAGAGACTATTGCCAAACACACAGTTGGTAACTACGTTGTCAGGCCAGGTGTCGGTGTCCTTGTAGGCGAACATCAGGCAGTTCTCCATCTGACCGCCTGCTGCCACATTCTGGCGGATCAGGCAGTTGGTGAAACGATACGGTCCCTGCGGCGAATTCCAGCCATAGCTGTAGCTATCATACCATTTGTTGATGACGCAGTGGTCAACAAGCACCGTACTCATGAGAGTTTCGTTGGTCGGGAAGTTATACACGCGCCCCGCCATCCAGCAGTTGAGGACGCGTACGTTCTCACCCTTGAAGCTGGTGTTGCCACATACATCACCGTTTATCATACACTGGCGGATGGTGAGGTCCTTCACATTGGCGTTGGCTGAGAGGGTGTTAAATCGGCAACGGGCAATCACGATGCCTACATAAGGCACGCCGTCATTGTTAGCGTTGTTGGAGAAGGTGAAGTTGCCGTTGAAGCAGATGCCCTCAAAGTGAAGATTGTTCATAGTCTTCAAGTCCTGCTGCAGCAACTCAAAGTTGTCGTTGATATAGGTGCGCTTGGTGCCGGTGGTGGCATCGTCCTCAAAAGCTACGCCGTAGATGCTGACAGCCTTGCGCCACTGCGGCCTGCTGAAGGTACCTGACGAGAGGACGATGGTAGCGCCCTCGTTGGGAGCTGCGTTGTACGCCTTGGTGAGGGCATCAGAGCCGTAGTACACGGTAGTGGTACCGTCGGTGAGAGTCAGCGTGGCCGACTGTGTTTCAGTGACCTGTGCGCCGGTCACCAGACAAGCCATCAGCGCGATGGCAGAGAAAATCAATTTTTTCATAATGATTTAGGTTTGGGGTTAGTATAAAATGATTCTTTCAATCAAACGGAAGAGCCAGAACTTTATGCTGCAAACAGATGATTCCTTTTCGGCCAAATGTCAGACAACAGTTAGCATCTTTCAGAGCGCTGCAGCCTCAGTTCATCTGACCTTATTTCTTTATGATAATCATGGTATTAGATAAAATATCCTTCGCGAAGATAACGATTTAATGTGTAAAAACAAGAAAAAAGCACACAAAATAATGTATTTTGTGCGGTTTATTATATGAAACCGCAACTTTAACCCCGTGCGACACCATAAATCTATCTGTATGCCATCACGCTAACCTAACAGTCGAGTTCCCCAAAATTGACGGTGCACATGCCCAAACCAACCGAGAAACCACTGAAAATAACTGCGCAAATACGAAAAATAAAGCCGATGCCGTGAAATCTAATCGCGCCGAAGTCTATGCTGAGTCCGTCGAAGTCAAATCTAACCGCACCGAGATTTCAATTTCTTAGCTAAGACACCATTGTTTCTTAGCTAAGACACTATCTTTTCTTAACTAAGAAACCATCTTTTCTTAACTAAGAAAAAATTGATTCTTAACTAAGAAATTGAAATCTCCACGCGTTTATTTTTGGTGAGTTCGTGATAAAATCTGGCGAATGCGCGATTAGATTTGGTTATCACGTATTCATGTTTTTTCTTCTCGCAAAAACAAGGCGTCTGCTTCCAGTTTTGTCTGGCGGGCAGGCTATTTGTTTGTTTTTCGGGGTAATTTCTTTGTTCTGCTCTTGATTTTCCGTAACTTCGCGGTGGGTTTACGCTTCGCGGTTTACTGTTTACCGTTTACTGTTTACTGTCTTACATTATTAAATATGAAAAAGCTTTTCTTCCTCTTCCTTATGGCTATTGGTCAATGGTCAATGGTCAATGGTCAATGGTCGGTGTATGTCCAAACGCCCGGCACTCTCTCTTCGCTGGTGTTGAGCCAGGAGGCTGACTTCACGGTGACGGGCACTATCAACGGCACCGATGCCAAATATCTGCGCGACCAGGTCAGCCAGGGGCACATCACGTCGCTCGACCTCGCCGGCGTGCGCATTGTGGCTGGCGGCAGCGCATACTATGAGGACCTGACCACCAAGGACGACGTGGTGCCCGAGCGCTGGATGCAGAACTGTCCAGCCCTCACCCGCATCGTGCTGCCCGAGAGTGCCAAGGAGGTGGGTGCATGGGCCTTCAGCAGCTGCAGCCTCAAGGGCAAGCTGGTGATTCCCGACGGCGTGAGCAAGCTGGGCGACGATGCCTTCTCCTATAATGGCAAACTCGACACCGTGGTGCTGGGCAGCCATACGGCTACGCTGAGCAAGGGCGCCTTCTACAGCACGGGCGTGAAGCACGTCTATGCCAGGCGCAGGGTGCCGCCATCGATATCGAGCTACCTCCTGTCGAGCAACCCCACGATCCACGTCTATACCGCCGCGTTGGACGACTACAAGGAGTCGGGCTGGAAGGAGTACGGCTCCATAGTGGGCGGCCTGGAGGAGGTCTATCCGCTGGACGACGACCCCACGGAGGCTGTCAACGGCCTCAGGGAGCAGTTCTTTGAGGACGCTGCCTGCACAACCCTCAAGGCTGAATACCTCGCCATGAGCGACGGGGAGCTGACGGAGGCGCTGACGGCGGCGGGCATGCCCGCGTTTATGGCTGACATCGCCCTGAAGGTGAAGAACGACAGCTGGGCGGCGTATGAGAAGGACTGCCGCATACACGGCTACTGCGCCTACAGCGACGCGAAATACTGGAACAGCAAGCTGCACATACGCTCGGCATCGTTCATGGGCAACCCCACGGGCGTGTATGCCAAGCAGAGCGGTGACCCGATATACGTGTTTGTGGATGACGACGTGCCCGAGGGCGCCACGCTCTACATAGCAGGCATGGCGGTGGACAAGATGGTGAACAGCGCCAAGGCGGGGCAGAGGCTGAGGAAGGGCCTCAACGTGGTGGACGGCGACGCGGGCTGCTACTACTATATCATCTACACCGCCGACACCAGGGCGATGGACAAGAGGGTGAGCGAGTGGCCCGACATCAGGATTCACATAGAGGGCGGAGTGGCTGACGGCTACTTCGACGCTGCGCGCCACACCGATGCCGACTACAAGGCCATGCTCAGGGCTGCCACCTACACCACCTTCGTGGTGAAGGGCAAGCACTCGGTGATGAACCTCAGGACATCCATCCTCAAGAGAAACTACCCCAACGCCATACTCAAGAGCAGCGCCACGCTGGACAGCATATCGGTGTGGGAGAAGGAGTTCTTCGGCATCTGCGAGGACGTGGCCAACGGCCTGAAGGCCGGCGAGCCCTGGTATCTGAGCGGCGGCGACGCCTTCTACCCGGGATTCTTCAACAACCCCACCTACGTGGACAACGACTCGCCGGGGTCCTATGCCCACGCCACCGAGTATGGCATCCACCTCAGCACCGGCGCTTCGCAGATCTGCGTGAACCCCTACGTGGCGAACTATGACGAGGGCGGCACTGCCCATGAGTTCGGCCACCAGCTGCAGGACCCCATCAACCTGGAGGGAACGACGGAGGGCAGCAACGACCTCTTCGCCAACGTGGTGCGCTACCTGATGGGACACGCGGCATCCACAGGGCGACCGCTGAGCAGGACGATGTATGAGTTCGGCCACAAGGTGCCCTTCTACTGGAGAGGCCCCGACTACGGATTCCTCCGCATGTTCTACACCCTATACCTCTACTACCATCTGGCGCAGAACAACACTTCGTTCTACCCCGAGCTGTTCAAGGCTCTGCGCAACGACATGATACAGACCTACAGCACCAACACTAACAATTCGGGACTGAAGTTCGTGCGCAAGGTGTGTGAGGTGGCGCAGGAAGACCTGACCGACTACTTCACCGCCTTCGGATTCTTCGAGCCTGCCACCAGGCGATACCTCGAGTGCTACGGCGACCACTATGTCACTAACAGGCTGGTGGACATCAACAGCACGAAGGCTGCAATAGCCCAATACCCCGTCAAGAACCGTGCCATCCTGTTTGTGGAGGACCGCGTGGACTACGTGCCCAGCAACGGCATCATCATAGAGGCAGGGCAGCACCGCGCATACCGCGACGGTGAGAAGGTGGGGCAGTGCGGCACCGTGGGGCAGTACACCGACTTCATGCCCGAGGCCACCGTGGAGCCCGGCGACTATACCTATCTGCAGTCTGACACCATCTATGCCCTTCACGGCGAGGGCGGACTGGGATTCCTGATGCTCGACGCCGACGGTCAGCTGGTGTATGCCTCCAACGACAAGCATTTCTTCATGCCTGCCGGAGTGAGCACCGACTTCACCATGTATTCGCTCGGCACCGGCGGCGCCCTGCGCGAGATTCCCAAGGCAGGCTACGGCACACAGTTTGTGGACCAGACGATAGCCGGAGGCCTTGCCGACTCGCTCACCGACAACGTGATAAAGGCCGTGGTCAGCGGCAAAATGAACAGCACTGACGCCAAGGAGCTGCGACGCCTGACACAGGAGTGCGACCTCATGGCGGTGGACATGCAGGACGCCAAGATGGTCATAGGCGGCTCATCATACTACGACGGACATAAGCTGGCGTCCAACACCGTGGGCGACTTCATGTTCTACGACTGCTACAACCTTATCACTGTACGCCTGCCCGAGAGCGCCATCAAGATTGGCACCAACGCCTTTGCACGCAGCGGACTGCTGGAGGCCGTCATCCCCGACAACGTGAGCACCATTGGCGGCGACGCCTTTGCCTACTGCCTTAACCTCAAGCGAGCCGTCATAGGCAGTGGGGTGAAGACCATACAGCAGGGCGCGTTCTACAGCAGCAACGAGTTGCAGGACGTTTATGTCAAGCCGCTTACGCCGCCCAGCCTCGGCGCGTGGATGTTCTCTGAAAACAAGAATCGCGTGATCCATGTGTACAAGAGCGCACTGGAAGACTATAAGAACTCCGACTGGGCTAACGAGGAATACGGCATTCTGGTAGGCGACCTCGATGACTATGAAGATATCATCTCCGGAATAGAGGAAATTAGGAATGAGGAATTAGAAATTAGGAATGGTCAAGAGTCAATCGTCAATGGTCAATGGCCGACGGTCAACGGTCAATCAATTTATGACCTTAACGGACGTCCTGTCACCGACCTGCAGCCTGGCAATATTTATGTGCGCAACGGCAAGAAAGTCGTGGTACGAAAAAGATAACTGTTATTGTTTGAGGTTTGAGAATTGATAATTGACAATTGATAGTTGATAATTGATAATTATCCAAGTCCGGAAGTGGGCACTGAATGCCGAAGGCATCGCGAAGGCTCTGTCAGTGGTCGGCGAAGCCGGGCTGACAAATAAGAGCCTGAGAGCGAAACGGCACAGAAATTGTCAGAAATTATTCAAAAATTTATGCCCAACGGCTTGCTAAATTGTAAAATAGTAAATTGTCCAATTGTCAAATTAAAATGACTCTCGACTCTTGACTCTCGACGAAAACCAAAACGAAAACTATTTAACCACGGATTATTCGGATTGAACGGATATCTTTAACGATAACGATAACGATATTCCCCGCTCTGCATTGACAGAACGGGGAATATTTAATGGCTCTTTCGAGACGGTGTAACCACCGACGAGGCCTTCGTGAACTTGCGAACTAATCGAGATTCGCAAGTTTGTTGTCGGAGCCGAGCACGTCGACAATCTTGTGCTCGTAGAGCTTCTGCATATTGTCGCGGGCAGGGCCGAGGTATTTGCGGGGGTCGAACTCGCCCGGCTTCTCGGCAAACACCTTGCGTACGGCGGCGGTCATGGCCAGACGGGAGTCGGAGTCGATATTGATCTTGCAAACGGCGCTCTTGGCTGCCTTGCGGAGCTGCTCCTCGGGTATGCCGACGGCGTTGGGCAGCTTGCCGCCATACTTGTTGATGGTGTCAACCTCTTCCTGGGGCACGGAGCTGGAGCCGTGGAGCACGATGGGGAAGCCGGGCAGTTTCTCCATCACTGCATCGAGCACGTCGAAGGCGAGTGGGGGAGGCACGAGACGGCCGGTCTTCGGGTCGCGGGTGCACTGCTCGGGGGTGAACTTGTAGGCGCCGTGGCTGGTGCCGATGGAGATGGCCAGGGAGTCGCAGCCGGTGCGGGTGGCGAAGTCGATGACCTCCTCGGGCTTGGTGTAGTGGCTCTCTGCGTGGGATACCTCATCCTCTACGCCGGCCAGCACGCCGAGCTCACCTTCTACGGTTACGTCGAACTGGTGGGCATAGTCTACCACCTTCTTGGTGAGGGCTACGTTCTCCTCGTAGGGCAGGCCGGAGCCGTCAATCATCACTGAGCTGAAGCCCATGTCGATGCAGCTCTTGCAGGTCTCGAAGGTGTCGCCGTGATCCAGATGGAGGGCGATTTCGGGATGGTTGCAGCCGAGCTCCTTTGCATATTCTACAGCGCCCTCAGCCATGTAGCGGAGGAGGGTCTGGTTGGCATACTGGCGTGCGCCCTTGCTGACCTGAAGGATGACGGGGCTCTTCTTGGTGGCAGCGGCCTTGATGATGGCCTGCAGCTGCTCCATGTTGTTGAAGTTGAAGGCGGGGATTGCGTAGCCGCCGTTGATGGCTCTCTTAAACATCTCGCGGGTGTTGACGAGGCCGAGTGTCTTGTAATCAATCATGGTTGTCGGATATTTAATTGTTAGATGTGATATTCTTCTGCATTTGACGTGTCAGATGTATGGTAACTCTACAAAATTATGAATTATTTGTGAAAGCGTGGTATTTTTGCTTTTCTCTTTTAACTTTTAGGTTTAAGTATGTGTGTTTTTGCTATTTAAGAATTTCAATTCTCCGTTGTCTGTTGGCTAAAACTCGGGATAGACGCTGAGGGAGCGTGTGGACTTGTTGTATATCCAGAGCACGCGGGCTGTGTAGGGGCCTCCTGAGCATGTGCCGCCTACGTAGAGCGTGTTTCTGTCGCCGTTGAGGCCGCGGCGCAGTATGCCGTTGATTTCATTGCGGGCTCCGATGGTGTTGCAGCCCATGATGGCTTTGGCCAGTGGGCCTTCGAAGGAATTGTCGTCAAAGCCTACGAGCTCCCAGTAGCCGGTGTTGATGAGCTTGCCCACGTTCTCGTCGTTGAAGATCTGGGCGAGGGTGGTGGTGTTGTCGATTTCGAGCTCTACGGGGGGCTTCTTCTGGTTGCGGCGCTCCAGATTGGCGTCGGTGGTGGTGTCGCTCTCCCAGCTGACGGTCCATTCGGTCACGCTGCCGATGAGGCGGAGGTATGCCTTGTAGGTCTGCCAGCTGGCGTCGTTGGCGGTGCGGACATGCTTGTTGAAGGTGATGTCGATGAAGGCCAGTCCCCAGCCGATTATCTCTACGCTGTCGATGTACTGTGTGTATTGGGGGTGCTTGGCGAAGAAGTCTTTCTTGTTGCTGACGATGAACTTGCTGGTCTGGTCGGCGCCGTAGTAGAGGCACACCGGGGAGTAGAGGGTGTCCATCCCTGCCGTGGTGCGGGTGCGGTGGCAGTTGTCCCAGTCGCGGAGCACATGTATTACTGCCTTGGTGTCGATTTCGTCTTCATCGGTGATGGAGGGCGAGGTGTCGAGCAGGGTGTAGTCGCTCTGGGGGATGTTGGCGGTCTGCTCGGTGGCTGCGGTGAGGGTGTCGGACGTGGTCTGCTGGTTGGCAGAGGTGCCAGTGCATGCCGTGATGATGACGGCTGCAGCCAGGGTGAAGAAGGGATAGAGTAGTGATTTCATGCTAACGGAACGGTTAACGGTTATTGTTTGCTGTCAGTTGAAGACGTTGCTGCTTTGCTCTCGCCTCCGCTTTTCATAGTTGCGCTGTTGCGTGACTATGATGCTCCGGCTTGCGACTTTTTCAATTGAAGAAGTTCCACGACAGGCCGAGGCGCAAGTTGAAGGGATTGATGGGGTAGTGGGGTGCGCCGAAGGTGGTGCCGCCTTCCTTGGAGTAGTTGAAGTGGCTGGCCATTATGTAGAAGCGAGTGTGCTTAAGGTGGAAGTTGAGATATGCGCTGAGCACGGGGTGGTTGCCCACCTTAACGAGGCCCTCGCTGGTATCCTGGGTGGCGTATTGGCCGATGGCCGGGCTGTAGGAGGGGGCGTAGTATTTGGTGAAATAGCGCATGTCGATACCGAACTCGGTGTTGAGCACGTGGGCTATACGGAACTTGAGGTAGAGGTTGCTGTAAGCAGTGAGGGCTGGTAGCGGCAGGATGTATTTATCGCTGGTGGTCTGGTAGATGAGTGAGTTCTCCCAGTTGAATATGCCGAAGCGGAAGTCCTTGTCGAGGCTCAGCACCAGGAGGTTGATGCTCTTGGCGGTCTGTGCTACCCGTGTGGTGAAAGTGCCGCCGGTGAATTGGTCGCCATTGTAGGATTTGTTTACCCACTGGTTGGCGAAGTAGGTGTAATGGGTTATGTTGTAGGCATCGGCGCTAAGGCGGAGGTTGAGCTTATGACTTACAAGGGTGGCTCCGATGCGGTTGGTGAGTTGCTTGTCCAGGTCGTTGTCCCACCAGAGGTGCTTTGACTGGAAGTGGCGGTAGAAGAATGTAGGCTTGCGGTTGACGCTGGAGGCGCGCAGGGCAAGGCTGACGCTATCGCCGAACAGGGGCACGGTAAGGCGAGCCTGGGCTCGGAGCTCATAGTCGCCCCAGCTGCTGCCCTCCTTGGAGGTCTGGGCGGTGATTTGATAGTTGAGCAGGTGGCTCTGCTCACGGAAGATCTGTGCGCCGACGGTCAGGCGGTGCTCGCTGAATCGGTCGCGGCCCTCGAGGCCAGGCATTGAGTAGTTGTTGTAGTCATAGATGCCGAAGATGCGGATGCCGGCGGAGAGGTATTTGTTGAGCCCTTCGCTTAGCTCAACGGCCAGATAGTTGGAGATGAGGGTGTTCTTGGTGTCTTCGTCAATGGAGTCGTTGGGCATGTAGATATCGGCATAGTAGTTGCCTAGGTTTTGATTGGCGAGGAACTTGCGGGTGTTGAAGCCGAGCTTGGCGGTGTGAATGAAGCTTGTGACGGGCACAAAGACGGTGGAGTCTTGCTGGGTTTGAGGTTTGAGGTTTGAGGTTTGAGGTTTATCGGCGTCGATGGGTAAGGCGGCATCGATATCTCGGGCTGAGAGGGCTCCTGCGGGACGGGCCTGGAGATGGGTAGCTGTGTCGCTCAGTCCGGACTTTAGAGTGTCTGGCTTAGTGGCGGTAGTGTCAGTCTTGATTACGCGCTTGAAGCCGAGGCTGTAGCGATGGGTGAGCTGGCCCCCGTCGTAGTGCATTTTGTTCCAGACATGGTCAAGCATGACTGGAATCTCTTTAGTAGTGTAGGATGACGGGAATTTCTGCGGGTCATTGACGTAGTCGTCGTGGATGATTCCACCGTTCTCGCGTGTCTTGAGATAGTTGGAGTAGATGAGCCAGTGAGCCTTGTAGCGGTCCTTTACGGTGGAGCCGTAGAGATTGAAGTTGAAGTGGGCGGTAGACTGATTCTCATGATAGCCCCGGCCATAGATATAGTCGATGCAGAAACCCAGGCCTGTGTCTTTGTTGGCATTGACGGCAAACTTGGCTGTGAGGTGGTCCTCGCCATTGTCGCTGTCGCCACACTCATGGTAGGTGATGTTGGTGATGGGCTGATAGGTGTTGGTGAAATGCCATCCTTGCAGGGGCTTGAGGAAAAAGTCATAAGGCTGTGCAAAGATGAAATAGTCCATCTCCGGGCGCAGGGTGAACACCTTGGCCTGGCGGGGTGAGCCGAGGTTGCCGAGGTTGGAGTAGAATCCCTTAGGGCCGTCACTGAAGGCGGTGTTTTGGAATGCGTGGTGAATGGTATCGACGGCCACGGAGTCGGGTATGCCGGAGTGCTCGTCAATGGTCCAGACGCGGATGCCGGTCTTGGCCTTGGCGCGAGCCTCTTCGTCGGCCTCCTTTTCTTTGTTGGGATTGACTCCGGCCACGCGGCGGTTTTGCCTGTCGCGCACCTGCTGCCCCATAGCGGGCAGGGCCAGGAGCAGGGCTGTCATTATTATCGCGAGAGTGTATCTCATTGGCAGAGTTAGAGAGCCTTAGTTCTTTTTCTTGGTGCCGGTGCGAGCTTCGACCACGTTGATGACATAGTCGCCGAGCTTCTCACACTCATTGATGATGTCGAGGTAGAAGACGCCTACCTGGTAATCGTAGAGTCCTTCGCCTACATCGTCGAAATTCTGGCTCTTAAGGTCGGCGCGGTAGTTGTTGATCTCTAACTCGATATTGGAGGACACGAGGGCATCCTTCACGCTGCCAGTGATGAGCACGCGCTGCATTTGGTCGAGGGCGGTGTTGGTCAGTTCAAGCATCTGATGGATGTGGTCAATCTGTGCCTCGGTAAACTCCGCCTTGGCACGGCGGCGGTGCTGCAAGGAGCGGGCCAGGTTGTAGCAGGAGTCGCCGATGGACTCAATCTCGGTGCCCTCGCGGAGCATGGCGCGAATTTTGGCCTTGGTCTCAGCGCTGAGGCGGCCGTCGAGCACCTCGTTGAGATAGTTGGCAATCTCTACCTCCATGCGGTCGCTGATGCCCTCATATTTCTCTATGCGGGTGAAGAGGCTGTTGAAGGCTTTATCTTCCTTGGTCTCCAGCAGCTCACGCACCATCTGAAACATCTTGTTGGTGCGGTCGGCATAGTTGTTGATCTCTTTGCGTGCCTCCAGGATGGAGAGTTCGGCAGTGGACAGGATGCCGCCGGAGATGAACTTGAGGCGGAAGTCTTCGTCTTCATTGCTATCGCTGGGCTTGGGCCTGATTGCCCAGCATACGAAGCGCTCAATGTAGGGCACAAACCAGATGAGCAGCAGGGTGTTTGAAATATTGAATGCCGAGTGGAAGGCGGCCAGAGTAACCGATGCCTTGAGGGGGAACTGGGGGTCGGTGCTGGGCATGTCGGGATTGAATCCTACCAGGCTGCAGACGCCGTGGAAGAAGGGCTTGATCAGTATCATTACCCAGATAACGCCTAGCACATTGATGCTCATGTGGGCAAAGGCTGCACGGCGGGCTTGCACATTGGCCGTAAGGGCTACGATGTTGGAGGTGATGGTGGTGCCGATATTCTCACCCAGCACTAACATAATGCCTTGGTCGATATGGAGCACACCGGTAGAGCAGAGGGTCATGGTGATGGCCATGATGGCTGCCGATGACTGCACGCAGAGGGTGAGCACGGTACCCATTACCAGGAAGAGCAGGTTGTTCCAGATGGTAGGAGCGTTGAAGTTGGCAAAGAAGGCTTGCACTGCCTCGGCGTATTCGCCGGCCAATGCATCGGCACCTGTGGTTTTGAGGGTGCTCAAGCCGAGGAAGAGGAAGGCTATGCCGAAGAGGAAGTCACCCACTATGCGGCGGCTCTTCATATATATAAGGATGATGCCGATGAAGAAGGCGAAGTATGCGAAGTCCCCGATGTTAAATGAGAACCCCAGCGACATAATCCACGCTGTGACGGTGGTACCGATGTGGGCACCCATGATGACGGAGATGGCTTGCATCAGGGTGAGCAGTCCGGCATTGACGAAGCTCACGGTCATAAGCGTAGTGGCGGTGCTGGACTGCACGGCGGCGGTTACGAACATGCCGGTGAATATGCCGGTGAAGCGATTGGTGGTCATCGCGCCTAGCACGTGGCGGAGCTGAGGGCCGGCCAATTTCTGGAGGGCCTCGCTCATTGACTTCATACCAAACATCAGCAGGGCCAACGACCCTAGCAACTTAAAGATTACGGTTATCATCTGGTAATGGAGTAAAGGGGGTATTGGAGTAAGGGAGACTCTGCTTCAGCTGGGTGACTTTTGTGCTTATTTTATAAGGTTTCCCAGAATGTCGCGCGTCAGTTCGCGGGTTACGGTGCGAGTGGCAGCGGAGGTGGCATTCTTGGCTACGCGTCCTGTGGCGGAGGTGCGTGACTTGGTTTTCTTGCCGGTTACGGCATCCGATACGATTGTACCCAGTATGGCTGCAAAGGTGCCTGTGATGGCGGTGATTATGGCCTTTAGCACCTTGGAGAAGAATCCTTTTTTCTTGCTGGTCTCCTTCTTCTCCTCGGCCTTGGGCTTGTCGGCGGAGGCCTGCTCTTCAGCGGTAGCTGCCTCGGCCTGGGCCATCAATACCTCGAAGGCACTCTCGCGGTCCACCGGCGTGTCGTACTTACCGTAGATGCGCGACTGCTTGATAATGTCGTTGCGCTGTCCCTCGCTGATGGCTCCTATCTGGCTCAGCGGGAAGAGCACCTTGGCACGCTCCACCACAGAGGGAGCACCCTTGTCGTCAAGGAAGCTTACCAGAGCCTCGCCCGTCTCCAGATTCATAATGGCCTCGTCGGTCTTGAAGGTGGGGTTGGGGCGGAAAGTGTCGGCGGCGGTTTTAACGGCACGCTGATCCTTGGGGGTATAGGCTCGCAGGGCATGCTGCACGCGGTTGCCCAGCTGCCCCAGAATGTTTTCGGGAATGTCAGAAGGACTCTGGGTTACGAAGAAGATGCCAACACCCTTCGAGCGGATGAGCCTTATTACCTGCTCCACCTTGTCGGTCATGGCCTTGGTGCTGTCTTCAAATAGCATATGGGCCTCATCGAAGAAGAAGATGAGTTTGGGCATCTCCAGATCTCCCACCTCGGGCAGGCGGCTATAGAGGTCACTCAGGAGCCAGAGCAGGAAGGTGCTGTACAGCTTGGGCTGCATCATCAGTTTGTCGGCAGCCAGCACACTCATCACTCCCTTGCCGCCCTCGGCCTGCAGGAGGTCGAAGATGTCGAATGCCGGCTCACCGAAGAACTTTGTGCCGCCTTGGTTTTCCAGCACGAGGATGGCTCGCTGGATGGCTCCCACGGTGGGGGTGGCGATGTTGCCGTAGCTGGTGTACTGCTTGGCGTTCTTCAGCACATACTCCAGTATAGACCTGAGGTCCTTCAAGTCAAGGAGCAGCAGGCCTCGCTCGTCGGCAATGCGGAAGACGATGTTGAGCACACCCTCCTGAGTGTCGTTGAGCCCTAGGATGCGCGACATGAGCAATGGCCCCATCTGCGACACTGTGGCGCGCAGCGGATGGCCCTGCTCGCCAAACACGTCGTAGAACCTGACGGGACACCCCTCAAACTGGGGGTCGTCGATGCCGAACTCTGGCATTCTTTTCTCTATGAAGCCAGAAAGGCGGCCTGCCTGGCTAATGCCGGATAGGTCGCCTTTCATATCAGCCATAAAGCAGGGTACACCTGCCTGGCAAAAACTCTCTGCGATAACCTGAAGGCTCACAGTCTTGCCGGTGCCGGTGGCACCAGCGATGAGGCCGTGTCGGTTGGCCATCTTGCCGAGGATGCTCAGCGCGCCGCCCTCACAGTGGGCGATGTAGAGGCCGCGTTCTTTGTCGTACATATCTTGAAGGTTTACGAGTTTTCGTAATTTGTGCCTTGCAAAGTTACATAATTTCTTTGATAAAACTGAATGTTAGACAAAAAAAGTTAATTTTGCGCTGAGCAAAGGCCGTTTGTATGCCTCAAAAAAAGAAAAACAGGGGACTCGCTAGCAAGTCCCCTGTCGTCTTTAACCTTTAACCTTTTATTTCTCTGAAGTTTCGGGAGCCTTGTCGATGAGCTCCATAAACTGGTCGAGCTTGGGAGTAATGATGATCTGGGTACGGCGGTTGCGCTGGCGACCCAGGTCGGTGTCGTTTGTGGCGATGGGGTTGTATTCGCCGCGGCCTGCTGCGCTGAGGCGCTTGGGGTCAACTCCGTACTTGTTCTGCAGGGCCTGCACCACTGAGGATGCGCGCAGTGCGCTGAGGTCCCAGTTGTTGCGGATGTTGGCGCGGCTGATGGGCACATTGTCGGTGTTGCCCTCGATGAGCACCTCATAGTCCTTGTAGTCGGTGATGATCTTGGCAATCTTGCTCAGGGTCTTGTCTGCGCGGTCGTTGATTTCGTAGCTGCCCGACTTGTAGAGCATGTTGTCGGCCAGGGAGATATATACCACACCCTTGAGCACCTGCACATCCACCTCGCTCAGTTCGTCGCGTGTCAGCGATCGGGTGAGCTTGTTGGTAAGGGCCATGTTTAGCGAGTCGCTCTTGGTCTTGACTTCAACCAGGTGCTTGATGTAGGCGTTGCTGGCGTTGATTTCGTCCACCAATTTGGAGATGTTGACATTGCTCTGTGTATTCTGGTTGATGCTGGTGTTGAGCGAGTTGTTGAGCTTGTTGTACATTTCCTTCAGCTCAGCGTTGCGGCGCTTCTCCTCGTCGAGCATTTTGTCGAGGCTCTTCACTTCAGCCCGGGCTCCGGCTAGCTCCGCCAGGGTCTGAGAGTGCTGGCTCTGTAGAGTTGAAAGTTCGTTTTGCACTGTGGCATAGTCTTTCTGCAGATTCACAAACTGCTTCTTGCTCACGCAGCTGGTAAACACGATGGCCACTGCCAGCAGCTTGGCTGCCAGGGCGGCGGTAAGGAATGTTGTGGTTTTCTTCATAGTCATTGTCGTTTTTACGGCTTTGCCATGGCGCAGCCTGGGGTTTTCGGCTGCAATATTAGTGAGAATAGGCGCAGCCGCCAAATTTATTTTTCTTTTTTAGCAAAATTGGCGGCCGAATTCTGATTTATTAAGAATCGCAGCCGCCATTTATCACTTTTTTAAGGTTTGCCAGCTAGTCTTTGTGGATAATTATCGGGAATGTGTAAATCATTGTGGCAGGCTTGCCGTTGCGCTGGCCGGGCTCCCACCTGGGCAGTTTCTTGAGGCAGCGTACCACCTCGGAGTCGATGGCCTTTTGGTCGCTCTTGGTTACCCATGCATCGCTTACCTTGCCGTCTTCGTCAATCACTACTTCTACGGTGAGGTGAGCCACAAACTGGCGGTTGATGAGCTCTTCGGGCAGCTGCATCTCGTCGTGAATGTCATTCTGCAGACTTTCTTCGCCGCCAGGGAAGACGGGACTCGTCTCGGGCATGGGCTGATTAGCTTTGTTCTCTTTGCGCGGTGGTACGACAACGAAAAACGGCGGCTGGGGGTGGCGTAGTGTCTTGTCGATGATGCTCTCTATGCTGACGGGCAGGGCCTGCCGGAATGCTGCTGCGGGGTCTCCGTTCATGCTGAGGCTGCCTACTCCGCCATAGATGGAGGCGCTGAAGAAGGCCTTGTCGTCATTGCCCTTGAAGAAGGCCAGGGCGTCGGTGGTGCCGCCGCAAACGAGGGCTTCGTCCTTGGGCTTAACCTTGCGGATATTCTGTGTGGCAAGTGTGGCCTTGGCTTTGTCAAGGATTGCCTGCGATGAGGGGAATACCTCGCGGCGGAGCAGTTCGCCATAGCAGGAGACGCGCACCCTGATGCTGTCTTTGTCGATGCCGATATAGTAGCTGCGGTGATGCTCCGGCGGCAGACTGCTGTCGGTGAAGTCGTAGCGAAGGAATGTGATTTCTTCCCAGTCTTGCTTGGAAATGGTCTGCTCGTCTTTGGCGCAGCTGTTGATTGCAAACATGGCAGTAAACAATAATGAAAGAGTCAGATACTTATTCATGATATGTGGAAATTGAAATTTGTTGCAAAGATAGAAATAAAATTTGAAAGCACGAGAGAAACGCAGGAGTTTTATCCTATATCGTATGATTCCGGTCCTGCGGGGCAGAGTCAAGTAATTTCATGATTTGACCATTTGCGTTTTCAAATTTATAGGAACTATAGGGACTATAGGAACTATACTCAATGGTCAATTGTCAACGGTCAATGCTCAATGTTCAATGTTCAATCATTGCACGGTAGTACTCGGCTTTCTGCTCCAGCGGCATGGGGTAGGCGCGGCTGGAGGAGGGTAGGCGGCAGAGTTTCACGGGCTGGCCGAGGCTGTTATATAAATAAGGTATATCGGTGCTCTCGCCCATCTTGGGCAGTTGGTCAATATGGAAGTAGTCGCAGAGGGTGTCGGCAGCCTTCTGGCCTGTCACGACTATCTTCTGCAGGCGGGGAGCATGGCTGATTAGGGTGCGGATATCAGTTGGAACTGTTACTTCAAGAAACTTGTCGGAAGCATTGTCTTTCAGTCGCTTGACTGCTTCAGATGTGTCGTAATAGCCAAGGCCGTGCTCGTGGACGAAGCGGATGATGTCTGCCCCTTTGTAGGTGCGGGCCTTGGTATCCACAAAGTGGTCTTTGTCGCCATAGAAAATGAGGCCCATGATGCGCCAATGATCGTTGATGAAGTTGGGGTAGAAGAAGTTGAATCCCTTGGCCCACTTCTTACGCTGCGGCGGAAAACTGCCGAGGAAGAGCACACGTGTCTCCTCGTTGATGCAGGGTTTCAGCGGATGCCACTCCACCTCGCCGCTGCGGGCAATGTTCTCTTTGTTGAGATAGTCTTCCATGCTGTCTGGCTGTCTGACGGCTCTGATTATTCTGTGTATTCAGAATTCGCGGTCGGGCCACAGGCTGTTCATGCGGTCGCGCAGTTTCTGTTCGGCGGGGTTGGGCTGGCCGTGCCAGAGGCGCGCGTCTTTCAGGTCGTCGGGCAGGTACTGCTGGTTTACGAAGTTGCCCTCGTAATCGTGGGCATATTTGTAGTCGGCGCCGTAGCCCAGCTGTTTCATCAGTTTGGTGGGAGCATTTCGCAGGTGGAGCGGCACAGGCAGGGCTCCCTTCTCCTCCACCAGGCTCAGCGCCTTGCCGATGCCCATGTAGGCTGAGTTGCTCTTGGGCGAGCAGGCCAGATAGACGGTGGCTTCGGCCAGGGGAATGCGCCCCTCGGGCCATCCTATTTTCTCCACGGCCTCAAAGGCGGCATTGGCCAGCAGCAGGGCATTGGGATTGGCGAGGCCCACGTCCTCGGAGGCTGAGATGATCAGGCGCCGTGCAATAAATTTGGGGTCTTCGCCGCCGGCCACCATGCGCCCCAACCAGTAGAGGGCTGCATCGGGGTCGCTGCCTCTGATGCTCTTGATGAAGGCCGAGATGATGTCGTAGTGCAGCTCGCCGTCCTTATCGTAGGCAGCGGGGTTGAGTTGCAGCTGGGTCTTTACTGTCTCGTTGTTGATGACGGCCGTCTCGCCGTCGGCAAAGCTGCTGACCACCAGGTCGATGATGTTGAGCAGCTTGCGTCCGTCACCGCCGCTGTACTGGAAGAGGGCGGCCGTCTCCTCCACGCGGATGTCGCGCTCCTTGAGCAGGATGTCCTGGCTGAGGGCCTTGTCCATCAGTTGGCGCAGGTCGTCGTCGCTAAGCGGTTTGAGCACGTACACCTGGCAGCGCGACAGCAGCGGTGTGATGACCTCAAAGGAGGGATTCTCCGTAGTGGCTCCTATCAGGGTGACGATGCCGCGCTCCACGGCAGAGAGCAGTGAGTCCTGCTGGCTCTTGCTGAAGCGGTGGATCTCGTCGATGAAGAGTATTGGGGTGGGGGAGTCGAAGAAGGTGCTCTTGGCGGCTTTGTCAATCACGTCGCGTACGTCCTTCACCCCGCTGCTTACAGCGCTGAGGGTGAAGAAGGCGGTGCCCATTGACTGCGCGATAATATGTGCCAGCGTGGTCTTGCCCACGCCCGGTGGTCCCCACATGATAAACGAGCTCACATGCTTGTTGTCAATCATGCGGCGCAGGGCGCATCCTTCGCCCACCAGGTGCTGCTGCCCTACGTAGTCCTGCAGGGTGAGCGGCCTCATTCGTTCTGCCAGGGGCCGGGACATGTTTGAGGTTTGAGATTTGAGGTTTGAGGTTTGAGATTTGAGATTTGCCGCTTCGCTCTCAGACTCTTATTTGTCAGCCCGGCTTCGCCGACCACTGACAGAGCCTTCGCGATGCCTTCGGCATTGCCGCTTCGCTCTCAGACTCTTATTTGTCAGCCCGGCTTCGCCGACCACTGACAGAGCCTTCGCGATGCCTTCGGCATTGCCGCTTCACTCTCGCGACTCTTTGAAATCGTCAAATCGTGAAATCGCGAAATCGTCAAATCGCGAAATCGTGAAATTGTCAAATCGTGAAATGACATTGGTACGCCCACAGGGAATCGAACCCTGATCTGAAGAACCGGAATCTTCCATTCTATCCATTATACTATGGGCGCAGTAATTGCCGCGAAGTTAGCAATAAATTGAGAATTGAGAATTGAAAAAGGAGAATAATTAGCAATAAATAACTAATTTTGTACCCAAAACAGGTAAAAATGATGAAATCAGTATTTAAGAGTTTAAGAACAGAATTAGAATTGAACGTTTTCGTTAATCCAAATGAGCAGAATGATGCTTGCATCAATTCTGCCATGGCGAGAAAAGGTGGTTGCGAAGAAACCAAGGATTTAAGAACTGAATTAGAATTGAAGGATTTAAGAATGGAAGAATGGAATTTCAATTTTTCAACTTTTCCATTTTTCAGTTTCACAGAAGTTTCTCAATCTTGGCAACGGCTGTTGCTTATTGCTTGTTGCCTGTTGTCTGTCGTTACCGTCAGCGGTCAGCCCACAATAAACCGCATCGACTACGTCAACCCCTTTATCGGCACCGAGGGCATGGGCCACACCTTCCCCGGCGCCTGCGCCCCTTTCGGCTATGTGCAGCTCTCGCCCGACACCGACACCATACCCCACAACGTGGGTGGCCACTACCAGGGCAAGGTCTATGACTACTGCGCCGGCTATCAGCATACCGACAGCACCATAGTAGGCTTCAGCCATACCCATCTCAGCGGCACCGGTCACTCCGACCTTGGCGACCTGCTCGTGATGCCGCAGACGGGCCCCCTGCAGCTCAACCCCGGCACCGCCGACAATCCCGATGCCGGCTACCGCCAGCGCTTCAGCCACGCCACCGAGCATGCCAGCCCCGGATACTACGAGGTTACTCTGGCCGACAACGGAGTGCAGGCACGCCTCACGGCTACTGCTCGCGCGGGCGTTCATCAGTATGTCTACCCACGCGAGGCTGACACACAGCGCATCATCCTCGACCTCACCCACGGTATCTACAACTACGACGGCAAGGTGCTCTGGGCCTCACTGCGGGTGGAGAACGACACCCTCGTCACCGGCTACCGCATCACCAACGGCTGGGCACGCACCAACTACACCTATTTCGCCATATCCTTCAGCAAGCCCATCCGTAACTACGGCTACCGCAACCGCAAGCCCGAGTCCTACAGCGGCTTCTGGGGTAAGTTTGACGTTAACCACAACTTCCCGGACATGGCGGGGCGCACCGTGGTAGCCTATTTTGAGTTTGACCCCGCCGCAGCCCGCCAGCTCACCGTCAAGGTAGCCCTGTCGGCCGTGTCTGCCGAGGGAGCCAGGCAGAACCTGCAGGCTGAGGTCGGCGGCAAGACCTTCAACCAAGTCGCCGAGCAGACCGCCGCACAGTGGGAGCGCGAGCTGAGCGTCATCGACTGCCGGGGCACCGCCGACCAGCAGGCCATGCTCTACACTTCACTCTACCACACCATGATAAACCCCTCCGTCTATATGGACGTAGACCGCCGCTACCGCGGAGTGGACGGAGCCATACACACTGCCACCGACTTCGACAACTACACCGTCTTCTCCATCTGGGACACCTATCGCGCTGAGCACCCCCTGCTCGCACTGCTCAAGCCCACCCGCAACACCCATATGGTGCGCTCCATGCTCCGTCATCAGCAGCAGAACATCGTAGGCATGCTGCCAGTGTGGAGCCTCATGGGCAATGAGGGCTGGTGCATGACCGGCTACCATGCCGTCAGCGTGGTGGCCGACGCGCTGGCGAAGGGCGCTCCCATCAATGCCGACGAGGCACTGGCGGCAATGGTTGCCACTGCCGACAATCAGTACCTCGGCAGCCTCAAAGACTATAGGCAGCACGGCTACTGCCTCTACGACAACGACGGGTGCGCCGCCTCAAACACCCTGGAGTACGCCTACGACGATTGGACCATCTACAGCACAGCCCTCCGCCTCGGCCGTCAGGACATAGCGCAGCGGTTCAGGAAGAGGGCGATGAATTACCGCAACACCTTCGACCCCGTACGCGGCTTCGCCTCGCCGCGTAAGCTCGACGGCACCTTCAAGACCGACCTCGACCCCTATCAGACCTACGGCGAGGGATTCATCGAGGGCAACTCATGGAACTTCTCCTTCCACGTGCCGCAGGATGTGAAGGGGCTCATCGGCTGCATGGGCAGCAATCGGGCATTCACCGACAGGCTCGACTTCCTCTTTCAGATGGACCTGCCTGCCAAGTACTATGCCGACAATGAGGACATCACCGCCGACTGCCTGGTGGGCGGCTACGTCCACGGCAACGAGCCCAGCCACCATGTGCCCTACCTCTATGCCTGGACCGATGAGCCGTGGAAGACGCAGCAGTGGCTGCGCACCATCATGAACCAGATGTACCGCAACACCCTGCGCGGCCTTGGCGGCAACGACGACTGCGGTCAGATGTCGGCATGGTATATCTTCACCGCCATGGGCTTCTATCCCGTATGCCCCGGCAGCGACCAGTATGTGCTTGGAGCTCCCTATCTGCCCTATATGAAGGTGACGCTGGAGAATGGCAAGACAATAGAAATCAAGGCCCCCAAGGTGAGCGACACTAACCGCTACGTGCAGAGCCTGCGCCTCAACGGGCAGCCCTACACCAAGCTCTATCTCACCCACGCCCAGCTCACCCAGGGCTGTACCCTCGAGTTTGACATGGGGCCCAAGCCCAACCGCCGCCGCGGCCTCTCGCCGGCCGACAAGCCCTACTCGCTCTCCGACGAGGCCCAGGCCAGCGCCTCGATAGCCCGGCGCATGAGCCGCGAGCTGACCGCCGAGGACAAGGAGTGGGACAAACACCTGCAGACCATCCGTTTCCTCGACCACGCCCCGCGCACCAAGGGCTCCATCATCTACCACTCGCTCATACCTGATCCCGACGCCTACATACGCAGCGTGGCACGCGAGGTGATGCGCGCCCTCTACTTCACCCCTGCCGACAGCATGATGCCCACCCTCGGCACGCTGGACTATGAACTGCGCGACGCCGACGGCATCTCGTGGATGGACGACAGGCAGGGCCGCACCTCCATCACCTACACCACCGGCCATATCGAGCGCTCCTTCATCTACAACGACACTGCGCGCGTAGATTTTGAGACACGTGGAGTGCTCCTCCATGAGCTCACCCACGCCTTGCAGCACAGTCCTGCCGGCCAGGAGTACAGAGAGGGCTCCATAGGCTGGGAAGTCATAGAGGGCATTGCCGATGCCGTGCGCGTAGTCTGCGGCGGATTTCACGACGACACCGACCGCCCGCGCGGCGGCAGCTACCATGATGGCTATCGCCACGTGGGATATTTCCTCAACTGGCTGCGCCAGACCCGCGACCCCGACATCATCCGCAAGATCAACCGCTCGTGCATAGAGGTCAAGCCTTGGTCATGGGACGGCGCCCTCGCCTACGCCCTCGGCCCAGGCCATAGCATCGACGCCCTCTGGCAGGAATACCTGCGCGCAATGGGCGAGAACTGAAAAAAGAGCCTCTGCTTTCAATAAGTGGTAGTACCCTCACAGCGAGACAAGAGATACTCCCGAAGCCAATCGGCAGCGGGAGTATCTCTTTCTTGTTATTGCGCGGATGTGTTTAATCGCGCAGAGCCTAAATCTAATCGCGCCGAAGTCAAAGGCGAAGCCTTCGCGAAGATTTCGTCGGTGGTCGCGCTGCAAGCGCGGTCCGACAAAAGGAAATCTGAGAGCCTTGGCGGCAAATCTATGCTGAGCCTGTCGAAGCAAATCTAAAAGCCTTGAAACAAAATCTAAAAGCCTTGAAACGAAATCTAAAAGCCTTGAAACTGACAACTTCTGCGCGATTAAATTTTTTTTCTGCGCAATACTGTCTTTTTTTAGTGACTATGTTTGCTATGTTTACAACATTTGGCCAAGATTTTTATTGTCAAATATAGTCAACATAGTCACTTATGCCTGTACTATTTTTATAAACACCTATTTTTTCCGCAATTAAAAAAGTTATCTCATTGAATATCAGAGGTATAACTTTAATTCAAATTATATATTATACATAATATATAATTCTATAAGAAGGGTATATAGAAAATCGCGAATATTGCTTTTTTTTTAGTGACTATGTTTGCTATGTTTACAATATATTTAACAAATCTTTGCAATTCTGATATTGAATTAAGGAAATGCTGCGGGCGTTGCTTTGGCGCAGTGCCAGCCCTGCGTCGTAGGGAGTCAGTCGGCTTTGCCTTCCTTAGGAGTGATGAGCGACTGGATGAAGTTGGTGGTGCTCTCTATCTCGAGGTCGGTGAAGCGCTGGGGGTTGCCCATATAGCGATTGTAGCCGGAGCGAGAGCCAATGTCGCCAAAGCGGTCGGCCACGCTGTTGTAATCCGTCTCGGTGATGAGGCCCTGCTTGGCAGCGCAGTAAATGGCCAGGGCGGCCTTCTTGCCCTTGCGGCCCTGCATCAGCTTGTCGAGAGCCAAATCATTCTTTGAGGCTTTCTCTTCCTTCATTGCTCCCTCCTTCTCGCCTTCAGGGGAGAGGATAGCCTTGCTTGCAGGGATAGGTTCTGATGGGGCTGTATCCTTTTTTTTCTTTCCCTTGCCTTTCACCACCTTTAGTGTGTTCTGCCTAACGGAGTGAACCACGAACTTCACCACGCCCTGTATCTTCAGGCGTTTGGAGCGGGATGAAATCTCTATCACGTCGAATTTCTTGTTGAGCGGTATGAGTTTCACCTTTCGTGTCTCCTTGTCGTAGTAAATTTCCTTTATCAGAGCCTCGTCGTCGATGAACGCCAGCACTGTGTCGCCGTTCTGCGGTTGTTGCTTGGTGTCGATGAATATGAGGTCGCCGTTCTGCGGTTGTTGCTTGGTGTCGATGAATATGAGGTCGCCGTTCTTGATGTCAGGTTTCATGCTGTCGCCCTGCGCCTCCACGATTATTGTGGTGCTTGGCTCCATGCCGTAGTGGGTGAGCAGATTGAAGTCCTCGCCTGTAGGGTCGCCCACGTTGGTGGGTACTCCGCATGCGACCTTGTTCTCAAAGAATTTCAGAACCTCTGGGTAGTCGTTGAGTCGATAGATCTTTAGTTCAGATATTTTCATGCGTGTCTGGGTTAGTCAGCCGTTTCGCCAGTCTTGCCGTCGCGATGGGGCAGTTTTAATTCATATTAACAGTATAACTGAAGTTGTGCTTTGGTGACCTGGGACCATAGATAAAAGCATATGAATACAACTCAGGATTATTTTCAAAATTTAAGTCTTCTCCTGATCCGAAATATTTCTTCGTGGCTGCGGTTCCCTTATGTGTTACAAAATTTGTAGGCAAATCTAGTAGCATTCTCATAACGAGAGATATTTCATCACGGTATTCTAGTATATTTCTTAAAATTTTGCCATTGTCATCGACTATGTTCTTAAACGCTCCGTCTATACCGCTACAATTAAACTCTCTTGTAAAGAAATATCCAGTACGATCCTTCACTTTGAAATTTTGTTTTGGATCAGCATCTCGCTCATTTGTAGCCAATATATCAAGAACAGTACACAATAAGACAACTCTTTCGTACAAATTATTTATTGAAAATGACTGACTATAAATGTGACACGCTCTTTTGATTACCTCATGGAATTTATTTGCATCAGGAGAAAATAAAATATGATATAATGATTCGAAATCTTCAACATTCCATTTAGTGCGGCTTTCCTGCAATTTTGTGTCAACACATGTGCCAAACTCTTTGAAGGATCAGCTTATACACCATTGGCACAAAATAAAAGAGCACATCCATATTGTATTCTATGAACCAAGCAACAAATGGTATCGTAATGTCTATGCTTGGATAAGCATCATTTTGACGCTTATGTTCACCGTCTTCACCATCTATGAGGTTGTCAATGTGAATCGTCTGAAAGCATATAATGAAGATTTGCAAACCATTGCGGCCCAACATCAGATGACCCGTGAGATTGTAAAGGAACTTGACTCGAAACTCTTTATCACCCTTGATGGCTATGATGAGTTGGTCAAGCAGCAAGGTTTTGCTTCAACCTGGTGTAAGTTTAAGGCAGCTCAGGAACAAACGAAGCAGGAGTAACTTCCTGCTTCATCGGTTTCAGTTGTTTTTGTTGATAAGATTCACCACTACCTTCACCATCACATCTTTTTCCTCCGTCCTACTCTCTGCTATCATCAGTGTCAGGGCGACGAGAGTGTTATCGGCAATGCGCTTCGTATGGTCGGGATTATACAGGATTCCATTATTGTTCAGGAACCAAAGGAAAAGTGTTGCTGCTATTCGTTTGTTACCATCGCTGAATGAATGATTCTTTGTGACGAGATAGAGTAGCATGGCAGCCTTTTCCTCCACACTGGGATAAAGTTCCTCACCGCCAAAGGTTTGGTAAATCTGTCCGATGCTGCTTTTGAATGACTCATCTTTCTCATTACCGAACAGGGCAGAACCGCCGAACTTCTCACGCAGGCGAAAAATCTCCTCCATGGCATTCTCATAAGTGGCATGGAAAGGTTCGTCCTTGGTGGTCTTGTCTATGGTCAAGCGTTCGTAGTCGTAGTTGTCAAGCGTGTCAAGAGCATAAGCATAGTCGTTGACCACCTCAAAAAGAGCCTCACTCTCTGCCGATTGAAGCACAGGTTGGCTTTGTATGGTTCTACCAAGCACATCCACCAACAGCCTCAGTTCGCCAATCTGCTCATGGCGCAACCGCTCGTTTACAGCATAACCTTTGATAAGATACTCCTTCAATACCCTGTTGGCCCATTGGCGGAACTGTACGCCCCGTTTGCTCTTCACTCGATATCCAACAGAGATGATGACATCGAGTGTATAGAAAGGAACAGGCTTCTTCACTCCATTAACGTGTAAAAAATGCACGTTATTATCCTTTGGCAGTTCTCCTTCCTTAAAGACATTGATGATATGCCGCCGAATATTCGATTCTTCTCTGTTAAACAACAAAGCCATTTGATTGGCTGAAAGCCATACAGTATCTTCCTCCAAGCGGACATCTATCTGAGTCTGCCCATCCTCTGCTTGATAAATGACAATTTGGTTGCTCCTATTATTAATATGGTTTGTTGAATTTTGTTGCATTTTGTTCCTTTTTCCTTTTTCATTTGGCAAGTCTATTCCCAACTTACAAACCAGTTCTCCAATACTTTCTTTTAAATAAACAAATGATTGTGGCGCTCTAGCAACATCTTTGAAGAATGTTAGAGGTCTAGGATGGTCAAACTCATATACGGATTTAAACTTAATGGCATACGCTATATCGCAATTGCTGAAATAGTTCATAAAATACTCTTTGGATATGCCTGAGTACTTTTTTGTAATTTTCCACAACTTTTCAGGGGAATCCTTTATAATGGACTCAACCTCTATTAATGCAACAACCTGCTTTGCAGGGGCCGTAGCATACACTATCATATATTGGATATTAGATGGTACGAGTTTCCTGTACTCGTATCTCTTTTCTCCAGACAATATTTTCTCTATATGTTGAGGATGGATGGATATTAGTATACTATTGCTCATATTTCAAGGACAAGTATTGTTTGTTACTTATTTGTCGAATACTTTGTATGTTCCCTTTTATTCCAACTTCGACAATCTTTTGATGTGATATTTCCTTTTCTAATGCAATATATCTAAAAAGAATTACTAATGTCTTTCTCTGTAGAATTTCTTGTACTCTTGAAAAAGTGTAGACGGTCCTTTTAGCTATCAAGGGGAATACTTCATTTATATCTTCTGAAAAAAGAACTTTTTCAACAATGCCTAAACATTGGATAGATTTTCTATCTGTACTCCTGTAAAAGAGGACGATATCACCTTGTTGGATTGCTTTGATTTTTGAATGGCATAGATAAGCCTTCTTAATAGTATTACCTTGACAAGAATAGAGAGACTGGTCTTTCTCAAACAATGACCCTTTCAGATTGCTCAGATCTGGAAATAAATCCTCATGATACTTCGGTTGAATAGGTATTATGAATTTTTGGACAGAATCATTTTCTTTAAAAAATGGATAATAACGAATTAAAGAATCAAGAGGATTACTGCTATCATCTTTCAACTTCATGGGTTTAATATAAACTTCATCTTGTTTGTAATTTCCTAAATGATAGAAACCATAGTCTATACATAATCCTACAAGAGTTTTTTGTTCTTCTCCATAAGTATGCAGATACACCCAATCAATATTGTTCTTCACACAATAGTCAAAAGCGATGTATAAGAGTCGTTCTCCTAACTTTTTACCCCTTGCACTAGAGTCGACTTTAAAGGTACATAGTTTTAAGATTTGTCCACATGTTGGCACATTATCGTCTGTCAAAGGGACATCCTGTTCATGTTTGTATATACAGATAGCTACAATAGTTCCACTCTCATTCTCATCTTCAATATACCAACATTTACGTTGCCCTGATGCACATTTTTGATACCATTCATCAAATCCATCATATGATTGACGTAACGAATCAAAAAAGGATTGGCTTTTGTCTATTTCATATAAGTGTCCCTCTTTGACTCCTGTATAACCAAATGTGATAGGGTCTTTTGTGTAGCGTCGTAAGAAAAATAGGAATTGCTCCAACCGATATATTTTATCCTGTATACCTATCTGTTGAGCCTTTTTATGTATCCCTTCGTCATTTGTGACCAGGAGATGAACAGCACCGCGATATAAGGCAAATAAGACATTATTGTCAACTCGGTCGTTATCATTAGACTGAGATAATCCTAGCTTTAAACAATCTTTTTCTGTTAATATGGGTGGATTGTCTATTTGAGAATATTGCTTCAATCTTGACAAAACTATTTTTTGCCTTTCTAAATTTTTATCGCGTTTAATATCTTCAAACTGTATAGGGTGAATATACAAACAATGTTGCTGTTCTGCGGATAGTTTCCGAAGTTCAGCAAAGGAAGAATCAAGAATCTTGCTTGTATCTTCCAATGGGATAATAATATTTGTGTCTAAAAGTATATTCATCTATGGGTAATCATGGTTCAATAAACACAGGCGTTCCTTTTGCATTTTCCGGATTAATGTCAATCAACTTTTCTATTAGACGATGATTAACCAAAAGGCTTAAATCTATGTCGAGTGGTTCTATTGAGAAAGTCATGTAACTTCTGCGAGGATTCTTGTTGGGATAGTCCATCGCTTTCAGTTCTTCCTTCCCCATCTCCTTATGTCCTGTAACAGTATAGGCAGACAGCTTGTCAGGTTTACCAAATTCATATAGGACTAACAGGCACGTCCTTCCAAACATCTCTCTATGCTCTTCCATAGATCCCTTAGTCTTACCCAACCTTACATTATATATATTATGCGTGAGAATCCAGTCTTTCTGTTTCTTATTCTTGGTACATCCAACAAGAATGGTTTTATCTCCACCGAAGAAATCTATAATGTTCTGATCAAAGCGATTCCATTTATAGCACTCAAATGGTTCAGCAGCCATCATCATTCCTTCTTCTTCCTCAAATTGAGAATACACAGAGATGACAGATGTTTTTACCGTCTCTTCGTCATCTGCTTGTTCGTATTTCTTGAAGTTTTCTGCCTGCTCGAAGATTTCCTTGAACACCTCGTCCTGCGGAACTGGAGGATAGCCATGCTCTGCCAATATCAGAATCAAGTCCATCTGCAGTTCTGCTTTGATGTCAGAACGATTGGCCCAATCGGTATATTTCGACTTGTCATCCACCATCTTCTTCACAGCAGCTGCTAACGTCAGTAGTTTATTTTCAGGATATTCAAAACCGAACTTATGAGCTATCTCTTTCAAAATGTCATAGAATGCCTTTTCCTCATAAGTGATACCCAAATCCTTGAACGACTTCTTTTCTTTGTTTACCTCCTTCAGCAGTTCTGCCATCTGCTTGGCAACCTCATTGAGCACCTCTTCTGCAAACACGGCATTGTCGCTACGGTCGTTATATCTCTGCACCAACGCATTCAGGCGTTTCGTGAAATCCACGCCCTTCATCTTATTGACCTTCTTGAAGTCGGTAATAACAGTCCGAAGCAGTTTCTCCATCAGTTTCACCTTCGTATTGGGCAACTTCAGTTTCTCCAACCTCGTCATGTAGTCCTCACTCAGCAAGTCCAGGTCCTTTGTATTCGCATTCACCTGAGCCACCTCTTCCACTCCGTCCGACTGTAAGGCTTCTGCTACCATCCGGCTCACCTTGCGGTTCATCTGCGAAGCATCTGGAGCGTCTCCCTTTGTCAGTTTGTATATAATAGAACGCACACCTGTAAAGAAGTGGATGTCCTCACGATCCTTATCGCTGATTGCATCATGATTGGAACAAAGGTTGAAGGCTGATTTCAGTTTCTTGGCATGACCCATAAACTGGTTTTGCGTTTTCTCCGTAACCTGCACGAATTCTGCCGCATGTTTCAGACATTCCAACTGTTCCAGCGGTGTTCCCGTTGAGAACTTGCTATAATCGAAGGTATGGAACATTCGGCGCAGGATATCCAACTCGTCTTTCACCATCGTTACACTCTGTTCGATGGTTTCCACATTGTCACCCATGTCGCCACCGCCAGCATATTGCTTCAGCGCATTGTTCATATTGCTCTTGATGCCGATGTAGTCAACCACCAGTCCTTTATCCTTACCTTCATACACACGATTCACCCTCGAAATGGTCTGTACCAGCGTATGCTTCTGTAGTGGCTTGTCAATATACATTGTGTCGAGACAAGGCACGTCAAAGCCTGTTATCCACATAGACACGACGATAGCAATCTTGAAGTTTGAGTCAGGATTCTTGAAGAGCACATCAAGCGCCTTACGATCTTCATCCGAACCGATTAGTTCACGAAGTTTCGGATCATCATCCTTCTCACAAGTCATCACCAATCGGATGCGCTCTACTGGTGTCTGGTCCTCTGAGCCAATCTTCTCTTCCCATTCGGGGCGCAAGGCAATAATCTGTTTATACAGGTCATAGGCTATTTCGCGACTTGAGCACACAAACATTGCCTTACCGCAAACGGTGCTTCCTTCCTCTATTCGCTTTTCGTAGTGCTCAATGAAATCCTTTGCCACCACCGCCAGACGGTTCGGGTCACCCAGAATCTTGTTCATCTGCGTCACAGCCTTCTTACTTTCCTCTATCTGGTATTCGTTGGCTCCCTGTTCTTCACATTGCTTATAGTATGCCTCTATCGCCTCCAATTGTTTGTGGTCAGCAAACACCTTGGCGGCTCGTCCTTCATAGACTATACGACGGGTGATGCCGTCAGCTACCGATTCTGTCATAGTATAGCTATCCACTACATCACCAAACACATCTATCGTGGCATCAATCGGTGTTCCTGTGAAACCTACATAAGTAGCATTGGGCAATGAGTCGTGCAGATACTTGGCAAAGCCATAGCTGCGCTTTACGCCTTTATCAGTAATGGTCACGTTCTGTTCCACATTCGTCTGCGAACGGTGGGCTTCGTCGGAGATGCAGATAATGTTGGCACGGTCAGACAATAGGTTGATGTTCTCGCTGAACTTTTGTATGGTAGTCAGGAACACACCACCACTCTTTCGTCCTCTCAACTTCTTGCCTAACTCTTCTCGTGTCTCGACGTTCACCGCAGTCTCATCGCCAATAAACTGCTTGGCATTAACGAATTGTGCCGAAAGCTGGTCATCCAAGTCTGTGCGGTCAGTTATCAGTACGATGGTAGGGCTTGCCAGATGTCGGCTGCGCATCAGCATGCGTGTCAGGAACAACATCGTGAGGCTCTTACCACAGCCTGTAGCACCAAAGTATGTGCCGCCCTTTCCGTCACCATGCAGGTTGATGTGCGAGTGCTCCAAAATGTTTTCGTATAAACGATGCGTGGCGAAGAACTGCGGATAGCGGCAGACAATCTTCCGTTCACTCTTCGAAGAGTCGGGGAAGAACACGAAGTCCTTCATCACACTCAGCAGTCTCTCCTTACGGAACAACCCTGCCATCATGGTATGCAGGGAGTCAATGCCGTCGTTTGCCTTGTCTGTGCGCTCCACCTTGCGCCAGGCATAGAAGAAGTCATAAGGCGTGAACAGTGTACCATACTTATTATTCACACCATCACTGATAACCACAAAAGCATTATAGCGGAACAATTCTGGAATATCCCTACGATAGCGCACCGTCAACTGCGTGTAGGCATTCATGATGGTGGTGTCTTCCTTTACGGCACTCTTGAACTCCAGCACCACTACAGGCAGACCGTTCACATATACGATGCCATCAGGAATACGTCGTTCCAGCCCCTTTATTTCCAGTTGGTTGACAATCTTAAAGATATTCCTGTCAACATCCTTAAAGTCTATCACTTCCACGAACAAGTCTGGCAGGGAGGCATCCTCACGCTTGATGGCGAAGCCCTCCGTCATCAGTCGATACGTCTGTGCGTTCTGCTCGTAGAGTGGAACACCATTATTGGCCGTCAACCTCGCTATGACTCGCTCCACCTCCAATGGCGTAATGCCTTCCTCAGCATATCTGTCCATCAGATACATCCGCAAGTCATCACGCAGCAGCACCTCTGTCTGCTCCTTGTGTATCGTCTCGCCATTCATGTAGGTGTATCCCTGTTGCTCAAACAACTCCATGATGGCCATTTCCAGCGTATGTTCGTTAAAGTGTGACATAGGCTTATGATTTATCTGTCAAATTTGGATGCAATATCCTTAAATACGATAGCTTTTTCTAAGAACCAATTGTAGGCTTTTGCCCAATACTCTCGTTTCTTAGGATTGATATTGGTAGTAATGAATATGCGACAAGCCTTCTTTGCCTCTCGCCATTCCACTTCGCTATTCAACATCGTAGAGATTTCATCTTTATGCGTTTTGAAACGCTCAAACAATTCTTTGTCATCATTGATGTATATCTCTGTACCAATGTTTTGCTTTTGGGTGTTGATGGTAAGGCCCACATGATAGGCTGAACTACCGATGCTCAAATCATACCAATGCTGTGGTGATGCCTTTCGCGAACGGAAGTGATGTTTGAAGACATCGTTATTATTCATCGCATCATTAAAGCCTGTCCAAAATTCTAGTTTCAGCAAATCAGTATTGGATAGTCCTTCAATGGACTTCATTGTCTTTGTCCAATCATTGGGCTTTTCTACGATGTTGAAGCGTGGTGCTTTCTCCGAATCACCAATCTGCCATAATTCTATTTCCAACAAGAAAAAGCCGATGTTACTATCTGTATGCTGGTTCAGCCATTCTATTGCCTGACGATGTTCGTCACGTGCTCGCTTCACTACCCAGACAATCACTTCTGCACCTTTGCCTGATGCGTATGTAATCAGTTTGCCGAGATGGTCGTGATTGGTATCTTCTAATTGGTTCTCAATAATCACACGGCGATTAGTGCCTACTTCTTTGGCAAAGATATCCACATTAAAACTACCGACGGACGATTCCCTTTCCTCCAGTTCCAACTCAATATCTATCGCATCACTCAACAGCGTAAGATTCTCCTCCTGTGCCAACCACCTCGTGAAGTCATTTGCCTCATGAGGCCATACCGACCTTAAATCGGTAATTCTTATCATCTTGCCTAATTTGTCCATTTCGTCAAATGTTTTGTTCTTTAAACATATATTGCCAGTACCTGATTCTCTGCTCCTTGTGTATCGTCTCGCTATTTACGTAGCTGTAGCCCTGCTGCTCAAACAGTTCCATGATGGCCATCTCCAGCGTATGTTCGTTAAAGTGTGACATAGGCGTTATTTCATTGTCGTTTCTTATATCATCAAACAAAAACCATTACAATTTGGAATAATTATTTGTTTTTTCCGCTTTGTCTCTTAGATTTATCCGTTTTATCATTTAAATATCCGTTTTTATTCAAATTTGAGATGAATATACCAATAATGAATACGGCAAACAAAAAAGAGACAATGTTTTGACAAACACAGACAATTTTTGAGATTCCCGTTATAGGAACCATATCGCCAAATCCTGTTGTTGTTGCGGAAATAAAACTGAAATATACAGCATCAGTGGGCGTAGACAATAATTTAATAGATTCTTTAAAAGAGCAATAATAGATAGTTGCAAAGCCCAATGTTATCTCTCCAAAATTTACTAGTGCCATTAGTAGATTCCTTTTATAAGATGCAGGCTTCTTATATTCTGTCTCCAAGAAAAGAAGTCCTAATAAATAGCACATAGTCTCAGCCATTAAATATATACAAAGATAGCTAAACCAAGAAAAAATGGGGAAAACATAAAGAGCAAGGAGATACAATGAAATTTTCAGTATGACATATATTTCATTACATACTTTTCTGGTTAGCGTGTTGACTTTCCCTGACAATTCTCGAATATATAAACCAGGAAATATGAATTGAATACTTACTAGAAATAGCCGCAAAAAACGCTCTATTCCAAAATCATTATATTTCTCCGAGTTCCATACAGCCTGAATATTTTTTATCTGAACCCTAACCGCCGATTTTGGTCTTCCAGATAATTGTCCGTCAATCTTGCCGAAAAATATTTTCTTGAGATAATTCATCTTTCCTGTTTTTTACTAATTCTTGTATTAATCAACTACCTTTGACTGGTAATCCGTGAAATAGACTCCATTATTTGTTGGAGGTTATTATCTACATACGGATTCCCTAAATGACTCATATAAAAGTTTGCTAATCCTAAATCATCATTTGAGATAGGATCAACATGACAAATGAACTTGTCTGCAATAAACTTAAGAATTTCTCTTATTGACTTATCGCTCCATGAAAAGATTTTACTATCCAGGAAATCATCTATCTTTTGTGCTTTATCACCTTCTCCTTTCGCTCGATAATAGTTTTGAACAGAATACTGTTTTGCTCCTTTTTCTAAAAACAAAGCACGGAATAATGCAAGAAACGAATCAAATAGCATAAGATATTCCTTTTGATTCTCTTTCTTTGTCGTATCAATTTCTGACAATCTGGAATAACGATAATTCAACTGTTCTAAGTTGAAGGCTACTTGTTCTGCAAAAGGTCTTTGATATAAAGACATAAAAGTTTTTTCTTCCATATCCGTAATTCTTTATTGCCCCATCTTCGCCAAAAACAAAGACTGTAATTCGGTTAATTTCTCGTTTTCTTTCTCTTTTAGAGACTTTTGTTTATATACAATCTGCATTTGTTCTTCAAACTCAATGCGCTGCTCCAGCTTGGGAATTAGGCATTCTTGTTTATATATTATAGACTGAGTTAATAAGGGTTGTCCAGAACCTTCACTTTGGCTATTCAAATCTATCTCCTTCATAGTTCTGTATAAGAATATTGTGTTGCCACTTTTAGGAATTGCAATCATGGCATTATCATTTACATAACACTTGCTTTGATGAAGATATAAAGAGCCACAATTGATGCCAACTCTGCCTATAACAACGACATTTTCAGCGTTAGAGCTGTTCGTGTATCCAACGATACCATTGCCCCCATAAACGGGAATGTCCCCTTCTGCTGGTAGCATAGCCTTACCATTCTTAATGTCTGCAATCTCCCCTAACGTTCCCATTCTCCAGCCTTCGGGGAGGTTTTCTTTGTCGATGTTATCGACGAAGGTTTTGCGGTAGAGGGCTTGGGCGGTGGCTTCGAGATGCTGAATCATTTGATTGTTGAGACGGATGCGGTTGGTCAGCGTTTCGTATTCTGACACTATTTCACGCTGGCGAGTGATGGAGGGAACGGGAAGTTTCATATTACAAAAATCCTCCCAAGTTAAACTACCACGAACACCACCAACGGCATAATAACTTGCCTCGCGGTCAAACTCGCTACGAGAGAACCACATCATCAGATACTGAGGCATCAGAACGGTCTTATCAATAACCTCGAACATCGGATAAGCAGGTGACATGATAGCCTCGTTTTCTTCAAACATGGCAACAGGCATTTTCCCGTCACGACTAACCTGCATCAAACTGCAAGCAAACTGTTCGTGACGAATCACCTTATAGTTAGAGAGGTCTGTGCCGATAACATTTGCTACCGACGGTATGAATGCCTTGTCAATCGTAAGACCGACAAGTTTCGTAACCTTCAAGTCCCGATTATGAACATTCACTTCTCTGATATAGTTGCCTAAACGTTTGTATTCCATTCGTTTTTTCTATTATCTGGCTACAAAGATAATCATTATATTCCTAATAATAGTATAAATTACGGAAAATTAGGGGAAATTATGGGGGGATTTCCCCTAATTTCAATAAAAAGTTGTATCTTTGCGCCAAGAAAAGAACAAGAAGATGAAAGTAGAACCAGTACCATATCTAAATCCACAAAAGCAGGTGGAGGCCATCCAAATGCTTACCAATCAGCAATTTCAGCCACTATTTCAGAAGATTAGCAGCGAATATCTGTATTGGGATAAAGTGAAATACATGGCACCCAAAGGCTATGACAAGCAAGTCTTATGGCAAGCTGTGAAGATTCAACGTTTACTGAATGCACAAAATATCCGTTTCGGCAACTACACATTCCACTTTACAGTGACTAAAAATATGTTGGCTCTGCTTCATGATTTTGATATGAACTTAGGAGGTAGTTTGGGGACAAAAAGCATTATACCTGCCACAGACAAGAATTATTATCTGATTAGTTCTATCATGGAAGAAGCCATTGCGTCAAGCCAGATGGAAGGTGCATCCACCACACGGCGTATTGCCAAGGATATGCTTAGAAAGCGGCTCAAACCAATTAACAAGAGCCAACAGATGATAGTCAACAACTATGAAACCATCAGCAAGATTTCAAAAGGCAAACAGACTGATTTTACCATAGAGGGATTGCTTGACATTCATCGCACAATTGCTAACAAAACATTGGACAATCCTGAGGACGAAGGTGAGTTCCGCAGAAATAACGATATTTTTGTGGTTGACGGTATCACTGGGCACGTCGCTCATACACCGCCATCGTTTACAGAGATTGATGCCATGATAAAGGATTTATGTAAATTTGCTAATAGTGACAATAGCGAGAATTTCATACATCCCATCATTAAAGGCATTATCATTCATTTTGCGTTGGCTTATATCCACCCCTTTGTAGATGGTAATGGAAGAACGGCAAGGTCCTTATTTTATTGGTACATGATAAAAAAAGGATATTGGTTGACTGAGTATCTTTCCATTTCCAGGATTATTTATACCAATAAGAAGGCTTATGAGAAGGCTTTTCAATATACAGAGAATGATGGAAACGACTTGTCATATTTCATTCAATATCATTTAGATGTGATGAAAAAAGCCTTTGAAGAATTAAAGAAATTTTTGCAACGCAAGATTGATGAGCAACAAAATGTATTACGATTTGTTGGAATCTCAAATATCAATGAACGTCAGAGATATGTTCTCAAAACAATATCGGAAAACAAACGTACACTTTTTACTCCCAAAGAACTGGCTACCCAGTTTGATATTTCGGCAAGGTCTGCCAGAACCGATTTGCAGAAATTGGCAGAAATGGGCTATTTGAGTGTTACTAACTTGAATAAAAGAGCCTTAGGATATATAAGATCCGAACGTTTTGAAGAACTCCTGCAAGAATCTTCAAATAAACGATAGAGGAAATTAGGGGAAATCTGAGGGGAATTTCCTCTAATTTGAATTACTATAGGTTATATCCCAACTTCTCAAAGAGGTCTTTCAGTTGCTGTTTACTCTCTTCTTCCTGTTGTAAGAAGTTGCGCATATCTGCTTGCAGTTGGCGCATCTTGGTATCGAAGTCTATCTGCTCATCGCGATTGCGGAACTCGATGTATTTGCTGGGCACGAGGCTCCAACCTTTCTTCTCAATCTCTTCGAGGGTAGCTGAGTAACAATATTCTGGTTCGTTGTGGTAGGTCTGTTCATATCCTACATGTTGCCAGTTGTGGAAGTTCTCGGCAATCTGCTGTATCTGCTCAGGCGAGAACTGGATATATTTCTTCTCGAAGGGCTCTCCCCACTGGCGCAGGTCGATGAACAGCACTTCGTCCTCACGATTACGATAACGAACCATCTTGCCGTTCTGCTCCACCGTGCGAGCCTTTTTGTTGTTATTGAGAATCCAAAGCGTCACGCTGATGTCCGTAGAGTAGAACATGTTACGAGGCAGAATAACAATAGCTTCTACCAAATGGTTCTGAAGCAGTTGCTTACGGATAGCAAGTTCCGTACCGTCGCCGCTTAGAGCGCCATTGGCAAGAAGGAAACCAGCCGTACCATTGGCTGAGAGTTTGCTGACAATGTTCAGAATCCAACCATAATTGGCATTACTCGTCGGAGGTACGTCGTATCCAGCCCAGCGAGGGTCGTCCTTCAGTTCGTTCTCTGCACGCCAAGCCTTCTGATTGAATGGCGGATTAGCCATGATGAAGTCTGCCTTCAGGTCTTTGTGCTGATCGTTGTGGAACGTATCGGCAGCCATCTCACCCAAGTTGCAGGCAATACCACGAATGGCAAGGTTCATCTTTGCCAGTTTGTAAGTGGTATTGGTATATTCCTGTCCATAGACAGAGATGTCGCGCTTGTTGCCGTGATGTGCCTCAATAAACTTCATGCTCTGCACAAACATACCGCCAGAACCACAACATGGGTCGTAAATCTTACCACGATAAGGCTCAATCATCTCGGCAATCAGGTTGACGATAGTCTTCGGGGTGTAATATTCTCCTTTACCCTTACCTTCGGCAATAGCAAACTTACCTAGGAAGTATTCATATACACGACCTATAAGATCGTTCTCTGGGTCTTTCAGCGTATCAATCTTATTGATTTCATCAAGCAATGCCGCGAGCTTGGTACGGTCGAGCGACAGACCCGCATAGTAGTTGCTTGGCAAGGCACCCTTCAGCGTAGGGTTGCTCTGCTCCACTTTAGCGAGCGCTTTATCTATCTTAATGGCAATATCATTCTGCTTGGCGTTCTCAATCAGAAAATCCCAACGGCTTTCAGGCTCCAGATAAAAGACGTTCTTGGCATTATAGAACACGGGATTGTCTGCAAAAGCCTCCTTGCCTTCTGCCACCAGCTCATTGCGCCGCTCCGTGAAGCGGTCGTGTGCATATTTCAGGAAGATAAGGCTCAGTACCACATGCTTATACTCCGATGGTTCCACGGAGCCGCGTAGCTTATTGGCCGATTCCCATAACGCTTCTTCTATTGCCTTTTCTTTAATAATCTTCTTTGCCATAGTTATGGTAGTTTGATTTCATTTGTTATTTTTCTCCCAAAGTAGTCAAAGAGGAATATGGGGAATGCATTAAGTATAGCAACCTTACATTCATCCGTTTCGACATATTTGGAAAGTTGATTGCTAAAGACTTCTCGTTGACTATCGGATTCATCAGGGACCTCATTTTTATCGTTACAGATGAAATGTGCCTTACTGACATTCATCACAACAAGATGTTTCCAGTTCGTCTTTGCATTGTCAATCTTCTCTTGTCCTTTTGTCTTGTCGTCAGCTGGTTTGATGGTGAGAATGATATATTCCAAATTTCCGCCATAGAAAGAGAATTCATGAACTTGGTGTTTGAATCTGACTTCCTGGCATTGTTGGCGTGTCACGGTATATGTCCAATAGTCGTTGTCAGGTAACTCTTTGGTATAGCGGAGCGACTCTACCATCGGATAATTGATATACAACTTACCATTCGCAGTTTCATCCGTAAAGAATTTCAGCATTTCTAATAGTCTCATGTCGTTCTCTTCAAGAGTCCTGGCCTTTTCTTGAAAATCATAGTCGAAGAATAGGTATATTTCAGATACCTCGTCCTCTCTAATGTCTTTCAACGTTTCGTCACCCTTTTCAAGGAGAATCTCCTTAAGCACAGATACGGTATCTACTTCAAATGCTCCATTGAGAGCATCATGCTCCATGAGCTTGGTATAGAGTGAGTATATATTACTATTGTACGTGCACACGAAGGTATCAAGCTTCTCTGGGAAGAAAAGCCGTTTGATAGACTCGAAATAAGTCTTATCGTCCTTGCCTTCAAACACAAACAGTATCATACTTCAAATGCTCCAGCGCGGAATAGTTTCTCAATGTTATGCCCGAATCGCAGTTCCTTCTCTGTGCAAGCGTGCAATGGCTTAATCTTATTGTTCTGCAAGATGAAGTTGCAGTCCGGACGCAACAGATCGTTCGTCATCAAATAGGTATTGTGAGATGACGTGAAGACCTGACAATTAAGGTTGAACAATTGCTTACATACTTCAAAAGCCAACTTGAAATGATAGAAAGCATCGAATTCATCGATAAAGACAAAGGATGCACCACTCATTCTCTTAATCCATACATATAGTAATTCCAAAGCTTGGGTTCCTGTAGAAGCAATTAGTAAGAATGGTATAGTATTGCCGCCGATTTCACAATAAAGATTTTTATCACCCTCTTTTGGAGGTATGAACTTGAAGTGCTGTTCACTTACTTTTGCTAAGAATTCCGAAAAATCTTCAGTATAGTGATTCTGAATTATGAATTCCTCTAAACTGAAACTTGATGTTTCAAGCCCTAGGAACTCTCGACTATCCAAATTTTTAAACCATAGCATTGTATTTACAAATAATACTAACTTTACTATGTAATGGTCTTGTGGAAAGGGGAAAGATGCTGTCAGAAAGTTTATCACCGAAACGCTGTTTACATTCTGCTTGAAATTTTCCTTTACGGTAGCGTCAATCCTAAATTGGTCATCATCAATCTCAAATACGTCATTTTCCCGCTTGAATACCTGTTTGTTATTTGAAACCAATGATTCTGCAACTAGCATACCTGAGGCATTTTTAGAATAGCGATACTCCAATATGTCATTCCCAAACTTAAATACATACTCGAACTCAACAGGTGAATTAGGATTCCCTATATACACATAATTGGAAAGGTAATCAGCTTTCTTCCACTTGACAGAAAGATGATATTCTATATCAAAGATTGCCAATGCAAAATTTGACTTACCAGAACCATTTGGTCCATAGATAATACCATTCTTAATTACTCCATCTTTAACGGCGTATGTGTTGAAAGAGTAATTGCTGGGATGTGATAAGTCCCACTCTATTCTTTCGGCAAAACCACGGAAGTTTTTTACGGCAAATTTGATGAGCATAACCTTATTCTTTTAGATTTCTGGGGCAAATATACAATAAAGTTTTTAATTTCCGTAATTTTTTTACGGAAATATAACATTTATGTTATAATTTTGGTGTTTAAGCACCGGTTTTGACCTACGGAGCCCCAATTTCTGTGCAGAAATAAAGATTTCCTGTATGATAACGAATGGATAAAATACTCTATGAAACTCGATAAGATTTTTTGAGCCAAAATCGCCAACTAAAGCCATTTGTTTACGCATTGTTTACGCAGACATGAAAAAAGCACTTGCGAAGAACTCGTAAGTGCTTGATTTCCGGTGTGGACCAGATAGGGCTTGAACCTATGACCTCCAGATTATGAGTATCGCAAAGTGATATTCCATGATATTTTGTTGTTTTGAAAGTATATTGATAATCAGTGATTTATAAAAACATGATTTTCTCTGAATATAATAAAACGCCCCTAACTGAAACAAAATGTTTACGCATTGTTTACGCAGAATTTGTATCTCAGAGCATAGTTTAGTAAATATGTCAAACGCTATCATGTGCAAAACTAAATATCATTATTTATGCATTTATAATTTCGTTTATTTTATCAAAGATTTTATTAAATGCGGTAAAGTCAACGCCATTAGAAAAGGATTCGTTAGTTTCTAGTAAGTCCGCAAAGGTCTTCTTTGAATGAATATAGTCTGTTACTTCACACATCTTATCCTCATCAAAGATTTGTTTTTGTATTTCTCTGTCTGACGCAGGTGCATCCAATTTCTGAAAGACTTTTTTGTTGGTACTTTTGTTGTAAAGCACATCTATTTCATTAGTAAAATATAGCCTGCGACCATTATGCTCCTTCATAATAACATCATCACTATAATAAAATTCTATTGATATTTTCTCATATTCCTCTCGTCCATTTGGTATAGGAATACAAAAACCATAAACGTATGGACTATATGTTTTGAATGATCTACTATTCTCTTCAATATCTTTCACGATACTTGGTACATCTCTATCAAACATACCAATAATCTTTCGTCCCTTATGGATTTTGGAAATATTATCAAGAAAGTTTTTAAGTTCCGCATCACTCCATTTTCCCTCGGGAAGTTCTGCAAAATCTACATCGATGTCGGTTCTGTTTAATCTTTTTTGAGCATTTCTTAAATGAATAATATCAGTCTTCCCCTCAGTTATTATAAGCGGTTTTGTTATTTCACTTATCTGTGTTTTCAATGTAATGTATTTTTCCGCATATATATTCTTTTCTGACAAAAACAATTCATATGTATTCTGATATACTCCATTGGTTGTAGGGCTTGACTCAATACCGCCATTATCTAAATCGTATATAATGGTTCTATCTAGAGCCTCCTCTGCCAATCCCATATTCATAAATGGAGAATGACTGGATACAATAAACTGAATATTGGGGAAAAGATTAAAGAGTAATGGTAACACTTCTTTCTGTAACTGAATATGTAGATGTTTATCAACTTCATCAATTAAGACAATTCCAGAGAATTGATTGAGAGGTTTCATTCCAAATGTCGCATCTGCTTGTCTTAGTATCTCCGCAAAAATAGCTATTATAGAAAGTTCTCCAGAAGATAAATTAAAAACTGTTGGACAATACTGTCGATCATTTCCTCCAGATACAATTTCCATTACAGATAATCGGGAACCGCTATTATTTCTTCGTCCAATGCCGAATCTGACGTTTCGATGTGGAAACTTTGAGATGAGAGCACATTCAAGCACCTTTTTAACATTCATCCATACTTGCTGTTCCGGTGCAGGAATTATTACCATAGTTCCATTATTCGACTTCAATTCTTGTTTGTTAACTTCTTGATCTAATACAACATCTAATATCCAATTTGCTATGTCTCGAATATCTGACGTGACCTCGATTGGATTTGTCAAGTATCCATTATATCCAGCTTCCAGCTTGTGTTCTACATTTTCTTGATACTTCTCGTTAAGAAAATTGGGGAGTTCGAAACGATAAGAAGGAAAGTAAGTAACAACGTTTTTTTCGAATATACCTTGAACTTCTTTCTCTTTGTGATATGGTTGGTTTATTAATTTGAAAGATTTCTTATGATTCAATTGGTTTTGAATCTCATGAAAAGGGATTTTGTTTTCAATTGATACTGTTGAATCATACTCTGCTAATGTACAGCTATTCCGTAAATCCAGAAAATCGCAGTTTCGATTATCATCTTTGAAACGTATATATACAAGCGACATTGTATTATGATCTATATCATATAAGGGACTAGAGACTCTATAATATTTGTCTTCTTTTCCTGTATATGATTGTGAATAGGTTTTCCTAGTCAGTTCTATCCACGCATCAACAATGTAAGACAAAATAGTGGTTTTGCCTTTACCATTCAATGCTGTTAACACCGAAATGCTTTTATCCTTGAACTCTAAATCGATATGTTCAAATGGGGCTCTATTGTGAATTATAATTCTTTCAACGTAAAAAGACATCTTAATTTTATTTTGTATTTAATTGGTAATCATGCATTTATACAAACTAGGACAAATAAGCACGACGAACCGTGCTTAATTTGCCAAGAACTCTACAACCCATATAAGAAGCGCGTATTCTCTAACGTGTTTCTAGCTACAGTGTATGTATAACAAGCAACAGGCATAAAATGAAGAACGACATTATCCATTTCCTTCATCATCGTCACTGTTTCACTTGTGACTATTGCATCAGTTAGCCCATTCTTTGGCATATACCATAATAAAGACTCAAGTTCTCCTGGACGTTCTGTGTATCGGTCCGACCATTTGATTTCGACAGCCCATTGGGGCTTTTGTCTACCCGTATCTATACCTACAATATCTACTTCGCCTTGAGTTTTCTTGTTGAGTCTCCAGTTCGCGAATGTGATAACAGAATCTGTGCTTTGCCGTGGAATCCATTGAGCATATACAGCCGTTTCCACCATATCGCCAATTTCGTCGTCTGTTACCCTTATAGGCTGAAAGAGGGCACATCTTAATGACGGATTTGTCAAATATATTTTGAAACTTGTTTCTCTTTGGTATCTTTTTGCATTATCATCGGTTCTATGTATTACCCGAATTAAGAAAGCTGCTTCTAAGTAACTAATATATTTCCTCAGCAAATCTTTTCTTACTCCAGATTCCTTTGACATAGTCTCATACGAGAATTGACTGCCAGAATGATAGGCAATCATTGTAAATAAGGAATTGAGTTCTTGGACATCTTGGATGCCATATAAACTAGGTAAATCTCGCAATAATACTTTATCAATAATGTCATGACGGATAAACTGCCCTGGGTTCTCTTGAATCTTTTCTGAGAATACAACCTCTGGATACCCTCCGTAATTTATGTAATCGATAAATAATTTGTTTAGTTTGTCAATATCCATTGTGTCAAAACAATCAATTTCGTCACCTTTCCATTGCATCTTGCGCGGAATCATCAACTGTTCATATCCTTTCAAATGGACATATTCATAAAATGTCAATGGTGGCAAACTGAAATCAGTAAATCGTCCAGCTCCACTTTCATTGCTTCGCCTTTTTAGCTCAGCAGCAGCAGAACCACTAGCCACAAACTTCACATTTTTGTACGTGTCAACCAAAGATTTTAGGTTTATCTCCCAGTCTTTTAAGTATTGAATCTCATCGAAGAAAACATAATACTGTTCATGGTCATCTTCAGACTTTCCCAAAGTCTGTTTTGAGAGGTTGAACAATTGCTCCAAATATATTTTGTTATAAATCGGAGTCTCAACAGAGATATAAATAATGTTTTGTTGCGGTACCCCTTCTGCTAACAGACGGGCTATAGTATGGTATATCATAACTGTCTTACCGACACGTCTAGGTCCCATCAGTATGACAGCACGTTTCAATTCTGTATTTGTAACTAGTGAGTAGAAAATATCCAGATATAGTCTCGGTTTCATATCTTGATAGAAATCTGGTATTTCACCTTCAGTCCACCATGGATTATCGACTCGAAGTCTTCCAATAATTTGCTTCTCCAATAATTCTGTATATTCCATACAATGCCATTTATTATATTAATTATGATGCAAAATTACACATTTAATTCCAAATAAGCAAGAAAAATACATCTTATTTTGATGTTATATGGCAATTTTAGGTAAGTTGAGTATTTTTATAGCCTAAAATTCCCAATTATAACATTATATCTTGTATTTATGAAACAACAATCTAAAATTAGAATAGTATAAAAGGTATTTATTGTGATTCGGAAATGTTATTGAATACAGAGGTATGAGTAAATAAAGAGTCGATTATCATACTCTATCCAAGTATGATAGTTAAAGATGCTCAAAGATACTCTATTTTCTGCCAGACTATTACGTTCCATTAGGGAAAATGTTGTA
>JAEEGJ010002213.1_pt1 | contig 120853 bp, 102 predicted proteins | sample 8958761 | NCBI WGS metagenome assembly JAEEGJ01 (sample SAMN16246546, study PRJNA631951) | gut metagenome | biome: gut microbiome; feature: rumen; material: RS-attached | host: Bos | place: Iran: Karaj | collected 2018-10 | reverse complement strand
AGTCATACCATGAACGAAAATCAAATGGCGCTCACGCCTCAGGAAAAGTGGGAGCGGGCGACAATCGCCAACAACTTCATCTTTTACAAAGTAATGAGGAATAATCCCGACGTTTGCAAAGAACTGCTGGAAATCCTGCTTGAGTTTAAAATCGAGCGGATTGAAATGTCGCAGGAGGAAGTCGTGGACATCGACTTTGCCAGCAAGGGAATCCGCATGGACGTCTACGCAAGGGACGCGGACGGGCTAAAGGCCTACAACATCGAGGTCCAAACCACGGACACAAGCGAACTACCGGAACGAGCCCGCTACTACCAAGGCGTGATGGACGTGGACCTTTTAAAGTCCGGCCAGCAGTACAAAGAGCTAAAGACAACCTACATCATTTTTATCTGCATTGACGACGTATTCAAAAAAGGCCTGGCCAAGTACACTTTTGAAAATTTGTGCGTGGAAGACAAAGAAACAAAATTGAACGACAGGACGCAAAAAGTCTTTTACATTTGCAAAAACTATGATAAACTGTTGGACGCAAGGCAAAAGGCCTTTTTGCGCATGGTCACGCAGAACTCAAGCAGCGACGACTTTACCCGGCGCGTCGGAGGTCTTGTCGAGAACGCCAAGCGCAACACGCAATGGAGGCAGCAGTTTATGGAATGGGACAGAGAGATGGCCTGCATGCGGGCCAAGGGACGTGCCGAGGGCCGCGAGGAAGGCATCGAGGAAGGCTCGCGGCAAAAAGCAGTGGAAGACGCGCGAAATCTCAAGGCTGCAGGCGTTGACATTAACATAATAGCCAAGTGCATCGGCCTTAACGTTGAGGAAGTTGAACAACTTTAGGCCGTGGACTGGGCTTGCGAGCAAGACTTGCTTGACGGCTTTGTCCGCGAACAAAAGGAGAACATATTGGGCATGTGTTTGACAGAGTTCAATGAAGAAATCGCAATCCAAAACTGGCGGCAGGACGGCATTATCGAAGGCCGCGAACAAGGCATCGCCGAAGGCGCGCAGGCAAAAGCCGTGGAAGACGCAGTCATCGCCGTAGAAAAAATCCACATTCCGATTGACGATGTTGCCCGCGAATATGGAGTTGACAAAAGCGAAATACAAAGCCGTTTGCAGCCCGCCCCCGCAAACTAATCCCACGCAAAAAAAACGGGGCGACTTGTTGGCCGCCCCTTCTTGATCTTGCAAATAAATCCTACCATTAACCAACCATTATTTATTCACAAGCAGTCCGTAGTCGTCAATTTTCTTGGAAGAATAATATTGCGACCCATCAGTCAAAACAAATGTATTTGCAGGCAGTTTAGGTTGTGGAGCCGTATAATGCTCACCAACAACCTCATAAGATAAGTTAGCGTTGCTTGAAAGCGTAATATTTACTCTTCCGTTGAAAGTAGTTGTAGTAGGCGACGGGTTTTTATCGAAAATGTGTTGCCTGAAGCATTATATACGCCCAAAAACAAAGCGGTCTCCCGAATTGGAAGACCGCCATTGATTACTTACCCGCACCTAGCGTAATTGTCCATCAGAATTAACACTGATAGTAGAACCTGATCCTGTGTTATAAGATGCGTGCGGACCATCTAACGTAAACTTAAATTTTGTTTTGTTTGAGTTTATCGTAGCAGGACTAACACAGGAGATTACACGGGACTCCCCATCCCACGTACTTGGCATTGTAAGATATATCTTAGAAGTCGTTGTTAAATTTGATTCCCTGATTTCTACAACCACATCACTGGCTTTATATACGTCATTGTCTTTCTTTTTTCCAGTTGAAGAAGGTATAGAAGCGCTTCCACCCATAACAAGACCGCCACAAACAGCGCCACCGTTACCGCTTGTTGCTTTGTTGCCGCTCATAGTTCCGCCAGTCATTGCAAAATAATCGTTATAGTTTTCGCAATAAACTCCACCACCAGATAGTTTTGCTGTATTACTTGAGATTGTCCCATTTTTTAAATATACACTTCCAGAAGACGCGTCGCTAGAACCGTCCGCAGAATAAATGCCACCACCATACATAGCATTGTTACTATTAACGGTTGCCCATGAACTATCTATTGTTATTTCTCCATTATAGTTATAAATTCCACCGCCATTATTTGTTGCATTATTGGAATCAATTTTTCCATAACTTCTAAAAGCTTTACGGCATGTATATAAACCACCTCCATTATTTGTTGCATTATTACCTATAATTTGCGCAGAGGAAGAATCCAATCCTGTAACATAGCCACCATCCGCATGCATTTCTTTTAAGGCCACTCCACCGCCATTCGGGGCAAGATTATAGCCGATTGTACCACTAGCCACAAAAAACAAAGAACCCTGATGGTAAACGCCACCTCCAAAACCAAAAGGATAATCCTGATTATAAATTTCTTCCTGAGCAGTTGATTTTGTCATAGTACCGTTTGCATAATTATGTCTGATTCCATAACTTGAATCCAATGTTTCATACATCAGACCAGTTCCATCTTCTTTTTTGACTCCCATACAAAGTCTGCCATTTTCACTTGTTATATAAACACCACCGCCTGTTTTTGCAACATTTCCATAGGAACTGCTTGTTGCAACTGTTGTTCCTGTATCACCAATAAGAGCGGTTCCGTACATATACAAAGTGCCTGCCGCATAAACACCGCCACCATTAACCATTGCGCTGTTCTTGGAAATCTGGCCGCCGCCCATATATATGTCTGCATACATGTTTGCCCATACTCCACCGCCGTGGCCATATGTGGTTCCGCCATTGGAATAGTAGGCCTTGTTTGCGTTAATCTTTCCTGACGCTATATAAACATTTATTGTTTTTCCGCTAGAACCTTGACAATAAATTCCACCACCGTTTATTGTTGCGTAATTGAAATAAACACCACCATTATCTAAAGATGAAGTTGTATTTGAATCCGCGCTTGTAAAGGCGCTGTATCCAAGACAAACAGTCGCTCCATTAAAGGCGGCAATGCCTCCTCCTGTTTTGGCAGTATTGACACCGTCTGTAGTCGTAGCGGAAGGAGGTGCATCTCCAGTCTTTCCAATAATGGCATAGCCCGACATAAGCAATTTGGCGCTCGTTCCGTTTAAGCATAGACCGCCGCCTGCTTCTGAAGACTTGTTGTTAGTTATGCAGGCATATTGACCGGAAGTTCCTGTCATATAAACAGTTGATGAAGAGAAAATTCCTCCACCACCAGCTCCTGCTGATTGAGAAGTGTAGAAATAATTATACGCAATTGTGCCGCTGTCAAAATACAAAGTACCAGTATTTTTTATTCCAGCACCGCCATCATTCGAGGCATTGAGGTAGTTTCTGTAAATGCCGCCGCTAAGTTTAGATTTTGAAGATGCATTACTATAAGAATAACCAAGCCATGCAGTTCCTGCATTAACCAATCCGCTTTTGCTGTTTGAACAATCTGTGGCAGAAGTTGCGACACTATTCGTGTCTTTATCGCCTATGCAGGCATCTCCAGACATGCAGAAGTGTCCTCCAGAAGCATTGTAAACTCCATAGCCGGCATTCTTATGTATTGTTCCGCCCTGCATTCCGAATACGGTAGAAGAACCGCTGTTGGAATAAACACCGCCTGTATTAATGCCGTAGTTATAGCTAACATTTCCAGACATCATAAAGAAAAGACCATAACTATATATACCGCCGACAGCTTTATTTTTTACGGCATCAGTTCCTTCGGAGAGTGTACAAACATTTGCGTACACACCTTTTGTAAGACTGTATCCACTTGTGTTTATCGCACTGTTAACCCACGCTCCGCCAAGATACAGATAACTGTTATTACTGTATATTCCTCCTCCTGACGTTGTCGCTATATTGATGTTATTTGAAATTGCCGTACCTGCAGCAGAACGGTCTGAAGCCCCGTCATTTCCAACAGTGGCTGAGCTGGAAAGACAAAGAATTGACTTTGTTGAATAAATTCCGCCGCCATACGCGGCTTGATTTTTCTGCACAAGAACTCCAGATTTTAGATTAACCCTAGGACACGCTGTAGTACTAAAAGTTGAAGGTCCATTGATTTGAATACCACCGCCGTTACCCGTCGTGTTGCCGCCCATAATCTTGAGATTTGTAATATCAACATAACCGCAGTAATTAATTATAAGCGCGCTTCCACCCGAAACAGCAGAACTAGACGCAAGTCCACGGTCAATACCGTCCTTTGTGTTTCCTGTTATTCCGGTCAGCGTAATTTTGCTTGCAAGCGTTGTTGTAGTTGTAGCGGCTGGAATTTCCTGTGTAGCACCAGATATCATTCCGGTGATATTGATTGTAAAAACTTTGTCAGTAGCCCAGCACTGCTCCGCGGCTTTTTTAATGGAAGCATAAGGTTTACTCTTTGTTCCGCGGTTGGAATCGCTTGCAGTACCAACGCCGTCAGCTTTACCAGTTCCTGCAACCCAAAGCAGAGCATCGAGTTTTCCGACATTACTATGATTGGTAACGTTCCACTCGCTGTCGCTAACGGCAAAGCGACCCGCAGTGGTAGAGTTAATGCTTGAGACATTTGTGCCGTCTGGGGCAATTACCTGATTTCCGCGTTTCCATGTAGATGGAGTTACTGCTGCAATCATGGAGTAACCGGAAACACTGCTGGCGCTAAGGCTGCCATTTACAGTTATGTATTTATCAGTTGAGGTCAATTGAACGTCGTTATTCTTCTCGCTAACACCGTTTGAGGTAACAGCGTAAACAACAGCAGATCCGCTCATGTTGAACGTACCATTCTGGTATATCGCACCGCCCTGATTACCGGCAGTGTTAAGGGCACCTGACGCACCGATTGTTCCGGCGCTCATTGTAAACGTTCCATCATTACAAACCGCGCCGCCTGTCAAAACGGCTACATTTTTTGTAATTGTAGCGGCGCCATTAATAGTAAGTTCCTTACTAGACTTGATATAAAAAGCGCCTCCATTGGCGGCTTTGTTTCCTGTAAAAGTGCCGCCGCTTATAGCCGCGTTTGCATTGAAGTAAGCCGCACCGCCGCTTGTCGTTCCGGTAGTGTTGGCAAAGTTGTAAGAAATGTCTCCGCTTGCAATTTTTAGCGTTCCGCTTGCGTGGTAAATTCCAGCGCCGCTAGTTGTACAGAGATTTCTGCGCACGCCGTAGTATCCGTTAGTAGCATTATTAACAAGAGCGTAGCCAGAAGCTGCTGTACCGCTTGAATTGCAGCCTATGTAAACTGCGCCGCCGTTATTGTAAATGCCGGCGCCAGACGCAGCCTTGTTTGCGTAATATGACGTTCCAGAACTTGAAGCAAGAGTTGTAGAAGTCGCGCTATCGCCAATCAAAGCCTTGCCGTACATAAAGAGCGTCGCTCCGCTTGCGGCGACATACACACCGCCACCGTTAGTCGAAACATTGTTTCCTGTTATCACAGCGTTGTCGCCAAGATTTACAGTTCCAGCTTTGAGATAAATACCGCCGCCATTATTTTGCGTTGCGCCAGACACAGTTTCGGCCGTTCCGCTTCCACCGGTAATCTTAAGACTGGTTATAGTAATTGTCTTTCCGCTTGCGTTTACTGTCAAAGCGCTGCCGCCGCTGTTTCCGTCAATCGTGGCAGAGGTGTTGTAGCCTTTAAGCGCAAGCGATGCTGGAACAGTTCCGCTTATAGACTGAATGCCTTTTAATGTTCCCGCCACAGTTATTGTGTTTGGGTCGGTGGCTATGCTCAATTCCGGGCAACCAAGCGCGTCTGCTATCGAACTATATGGGCTTGTCTTGGTGCCGTTGCCGTCCGCAGTTCCATAACCCCATGTAGTGTCTGGCTTTGTAGAGCTGGAGGCGGACGTTCCGACAACATAAACCGGAGAATTTAGCGCCACATAATTCTTTGCGCTCGAGCCGGTACCGACTGTTTTTGCTTCTCTGTTCCAACCGGTGTCGTCGCTAGTAAGAGAAAATTTGCCCCAAAGCGTTGAATTAACCGTTACGCCGTCTGCAAGGACAATCTGGGTGCCGCGCTTGGGCTCTTGCGGCGTAAGCGGCATTCTGCTTGACGATGTGTTACCACTTGCGCCTATTGAACCTGCAGTAACATAAGTTCCTGTAGGAAGGTACACGTCGTTTGTGTTTGCAGTCGTTGAGGGATATATAAGGGCCGATCCGCTTACTTTAAATGTCGCGCCCTGGTAAACAGCGCCGCCTTTTTCCGTGGCCGTATTCTGCGTTGCGCTCGTATTGCCGCCAATCTGGCCGCCAGACATTGTAAGATTGCAACCTGTATAAAGGCCTATCGCGCCGCCTATTTTTGCCTTGTTGCCGTACATCACAAGCTTTTTTGTTCCTGTGACAGGCTCATCTATCGTAACGCTGCCCACGCCGAAAATTCCGCCGCCGCAATTTACACTCTGGTTATAAGAGACAGAACCGCTTGCAATCAAAACGGAACCAGCCTTGTTTTGAATTCCGCCTCCACTATCGGTAGAACCCGACGCGTAATTCCTGCAGACGCCGTAGCCAGCGTCCATGTCGTGTTTATTGGGAGTGGTGCCTGTAAGTCCATCGTAGCCTATGTAGACCGCGCCATTGCTATATATGCCTCCGCCGGCTTTTGCAGTGTTGGAGCAGCCAGTAGTTCCTGATGTAGTTAATGTGTCGCTTGTAGCTGTGGCCGAAATTAAATCGCCGACAAGCGAGGAACCGTACATAAAAAGCTTCGCGCCTGACGCAACCGCTATGCCGCCTCCGTATTGAGACGCGCGGTTTCCATAAATCTCAGCTCCGTTGCCAAGCTTTAACGTTCCAGCAGTCAGATTAATTCCGCCACCATTGCCGCTTTTATAGCCGCCTGTAATTGAAATATTCTGGATCGTTACAGGAACGGTTGAATTAATTGTAAGCGCGCTGCCATCAGACGCCGCCGAAGAAGGAGCCGTTGTGTAGCGCTTTATCGTTCCGACTGACGAGCTAGAAAGACCCTTAAGAGTAAGTTTTACGGCCTGAGATGTCGTAAAACTAGAAGGAATTTCTTGCGCCACGTCGCTTGCAGTTCCTACTACTGTGACTATCGCTTCTGGCGTTGCGTCTTCAAAGACGCCGACCGCTTCGGAAATAAGCTTAAAGGGCTTGCTCTTTGTGCCAAGGCCGCCGTCCGCCACTGTAAGGCCTTTTCCGTAAGTCACGCCAGACACGGTTGTTGTTGAAGTTCCCGCGACATAAACGTCCGCGTTAATCGTAAGCTGGCTTGAGGCGATGTTTTTGGTCCAGTCGCCGTCGTTTTCGCTAAGGGGGAATTTTGCCTTGTACGAAGTAAGGCGGGTGTTGGTTCCGCTAAGAATTGGCATGCCGCGCTTGTATTTTTGCGGCGTGATTGTGGCCACAGTTCCTGTCGTTGTAATATCGTTTGCGATGTTGATTTTTGCGTATGTCGTGACGGCAGGAGTGCCGCTTGTGGATTGCGCAAGGTAAACGTCGTTGTTTCCGACCGCTCCGCCGTAGGGGATGCTGGCGCTTCCGCTTATGTTAAAGGTACAGTCGGAATTAAGCCTGACGGCGCCGCCCAATTTATTTCCGTTCAAGATTTCGTTGCTTGCAATCTTTCCGCCGGACATCGTAAAGGTCGCGCCAGAGGTGACGTAAATACCGGCGCAAGCGGTATAGTTGGTTTTTCCCTTGACCTTATTGCCTGAGATTTCTCCGCCGCTCATCTCAAAGACAGCGTTAGAGGCTTGCAGCCACATCGCAGCGCCAATCGCGTCGTTATTTGACGTCGCCTCAATGTATCCGCCTGTGATTTTTCCCGTTCCGCTCAAATAAACTTTGCCGCCGTTGACGTAAAAGTTCGCGCCGTGCATGCGAGTCTGGTTGTCCTTTACCTCGCCCGCCGACATTCTAAATGTCGCGCCACCTTCCAACTTTACTCCGCCGCCCTTGACATCCAAGTCGCTTGTGTTTTTGTTGGAAGAAATCTCTCCGCCGGTCATAGTGATTTCGGCGGAACTGTTGGCGTAAAGGCCAATGCCGCCATAGTTGCCGCTGGATGGAGACACGTGGTTTCCGCAGATTTTGGCGCCTTCGTTTATGTAAAGCTTTCCGCCCGCGCAATATACGCCGCCGCCATGGTTTTTGGCCGTATTGTCTGTGATTAGGACTCCGCTTTCCAAGTGGACTTCCGTTCCGTCGTTAAGTTTTAATCCGCCGCCGTTTGTGTCTTCGCCGCCTGTAATCTTAAGGTTTTGAATCGTTATCGGAACTGCGGAAGCGACAGTCAAAGCTGAGGTCACTGTCGTTCCGCCTAAACCGACTTGTATTTGGTCTTGCGGAACGCCAGGGTTCTCTCCGCTTGTCGGAATCGGATTCACGCCCTTTATCAAAACGCTCTTGGCCTTGTAAATGCCATTGGAGGCTTTAGAAAGCGTGTCTGGAATTGTTTGCGCCGGCAATTTTCCCCTTACATTGATTGTGTAAGGCATGTTCGCGTCGTCCATGTCCTGGCAGGCCCTGCTAATTGAGAAATAAGGCAAGCTCTTTGTGCCAGGATTGTCGTCGTTGCCGGCATTGCGGTCGGGGTCCTGGCCCACGTAAATCGGAGCGTTGGTTTTTAGCGCGTGTTCGGTGGAGGTGGCCACGGCCACAACTTTCCATTCGTCGCCAAGCGGATTGGTCGAAGTAATCGTCGGGTCGGCAATTAAAAATTTGCCTTCCACGGTCGCGGCATTTGCGGTGGCCGCGCTTGTGTCAACAACCTTTACGCCGCGCTTTCGTTCGCTAGGAGTGACGCCGATTTTATCGCCGGTTACAGCGGTCAAGTCGCCCTGCACCTTAATGACTTTTCCGCTTGCAAGCTTTACGTCGTTTTTCTTTGTGGAACTTATGGAAGTGTCGTACGGAATCGAGCCGCCCTGCAAGATAAAGTCGCCGCCTTGCAAATCGACCGCGGTGACGTTGCCGCTTATCGTTCCGCCCTTCATCGTGACTGTCGTTCCGTCGCTGCCTGTGTCAGCAACCCTTACGCCAAGGTCTGCGTCAGCGATTTCAACGCCGCTTTCAATAGTTACCTTCGCTCCGCCGCTGGCGTCAAGAGCCGCGCTTGATCCTGAGCCGGAATAGCCGTCCAGCTTTATGTTCTTTATTATTATTGGAACGCGTGTCGTAACCATAAGGGCCGGAGTTCCTTGTTTTGTAGCCTCAAGGATGTCTTTGCTTGGCCCTGTCGTTCCCACAATTGTAATTGACTTTGCATGGGTCGCCGTGACGGTGGACGCGGTAATCGCGGTCGTATTGTTCAAGTCGTCGCTTTGAATTTTTCCGTTCAAATGAACGACATAGTCGATGTTTGATTTTCCGGCGCTATTTATTCTGTTTACGGCCTGGTTGATTGACGCAAGAGGAGCCATCCAGTTGCCGCTGTTTGTGTCGCTTGCGTCGGCGATTTGGCTGTTGCTTTCGTCAGAATATTTTCCGACATAAATGTTTGAGGACAAATAACTTTGTTTTAAGGCGGTCGCGTTTGAGTCGTTAAACTTGAACGTTCCGTTTGAATCGATGATGCCGCTTCCGTCGCTTACCCAAGCGTTTGTCGTCATGCCGTCAGCCACGCTTACAGTCTGAATCGATGAATAGACAAGAAATTTATTTCCGCCTTGGATTTCCATAATGTCAATGCAAAGTTCGTAAGTTCCGCTGGGAACGTTAAGAACCTTGTAGATTTGATCGTTGCCGTCCGTGCTTGAGATTATCGGCAAAGAGTCATAGCCGCTGGGGCCGCTTACAAACCTTGCGGAAGTATCAAATACGGAGTGAATGTAATTTACGGCAAGTTCTATCGTTCCCTTTCCTGCGCTTGTGACAATCGGAACGGGAACAAAGTTGTGGCTTATCGTTGGGTCGGCGGGGTCCGGGGTTACCGACCAAGGCTTGGACTGCAAGTAGATTTTTTTGTTGCCTTCCGCGTCGGCCGTCTTTGAGCGAACGCCTACTACGACTGACCAAGTTTTTGACGCGGCAAGCTCGATGCCGAATCTCTTTGCCTCTCTTCCGCTTCCAAAAGTTCCGTTGACAACGTCGCTTCCGCAAGTGGCCGTGGCAAAGTATTCCATCGTCGCGTCCGCTCCGCTTGCGTTAATGCCGGGATAGGCCGAGCGGGAAAGCCCGTTTTGGGAATTGTCGGAAGCGTCGGGGGTGTCTGCAAGGATTTGGGGAACGGCGCCAGAGACGCTTACCGTTCCTGTAAGGGTGACATAGCCGGGCTTACGGTTGGAGGAGGAAACGCTTTGCTGGCTGGAAGGAGCGTCAGAGCCGCCAGCGGCGTTGGAACATGTCAAAAGCGCCGCGCAAAGCAAGGCCGCCAGCGCCGCGCAAACCGCTCCTTTTAGAAAATTTGACTTAAAAACTCTCTTTTCCATATTTCACCCCACCCTACATTATAGCGCAAATTCGCCTAAAATTCAAGTTTTCTCTATAGATTATGCTCCAAAAGTATGGCATAATAGGCGCATGACCGCACGACGCTCCCAAAGTTTTCTTCTCGCCGCCGCAGCCTTGATTTTTGCAGCCCTGCTTTGTTCCTGCCAAAGCGCCAAAAGGTCCCGCTCCAAAAACTTGCGCCTGCTTTTTGCCGGCGACATAATGGCCCACACGCAAAACTTTGCGATGAAAGACTACAGCCTGATTTGGGACGACGTCCGCGACATGGTCCAAGACGCCGACTACTCATTCGCAAACCTTGAGGCGCCGGTGGACAAGTCCAAGCCCTTTGAAAGCTACCCGACGTTCAACATGCAGCCCTCCTACCCGGCCGCCGCCCTTGACGCGGGCTTTAACCTAATATCGCTCGCCAACAACCATTCCAACGACCAGGGAAGCCAAGGCATCAAGGCCACCGTGCTTTGGGCCGCAGGAATTGAAAACGGCGGCAAGACCGCGACGCCGGCGCAAAACGCAAAGCAGTCGCAAGCCCAAAAAGCGGCGCGGCCCGTCCACTTTAGCGGCCTGACAGAGAACAACGACTACTCCGTCCGCCAATTTTACTGGAAGGAGTCAAAGATTGTCTTTATCGCCGTCACCGAGCTTTTGAACACTTGGGCAAACTACACCGAGATAAACTACGTTCCTCCGACAAAAAAAGGCCGCGCCGCTTTTGTCAAAAAAATCGCCGCGCTAAAAGAGGAACTCGAGCCCGACCTTTTTATCGTAAGCGTCCACACAAGCGAAGAGGAATACGTTTTGACGGTTTTGCCGGAGGTGCAGGACTTTTACCACAAGCTTTTGGCCGCCGGCGCGGACGTTCTTGTCTCAAACCATCCGCACGTAATCCGTCCGATTGAGTTTGTCGGCGAAAAAGCCAGCAAAAAAATCCGAAAAGTGATCGTCTACGCAAACGGCAACACGATAAGCGGCCAGCGCCGCCTTTTAAATTACGACGAGCCAGACCAGATTTGGAACTACACCGGCGACGGCCGCCTTTTTGAGCTGGAGCTTGCTATTGATGAAAAAGGCTTTTTCGCGCTAAACTACAAGTCAACTTTTATTACCGCATTCACTCCGCAGGGGGAACGGAGTCCTGTCATCAAACGGCTTGACGAAAACTTCATAAAAACGCTGGCGGAAAACGGGCAAAAAAAAGACTCAAAATACTACCAGGCGCGATTGGACGCGCTTAAGAAAATTAAGGACATTTGGACATGGCAATAGATTACACAAAGCTTCCCGTCTACGAACAAAAGCAAAAAATTTTGGACTGCTTGGAACAGCACCAAGTCATAGTCGTGCAAAGTCCGACCGGAAGCGGAAAGACAACGCAGATACCGGTCATCTTGCGCGAGGCCGGCTACGCCCAAAACGGCGTGATCGCAGTAACCCAGCCGCGCAGAATCGCGGCCCTTAGCGTAAGCGAATTCATTTCAAAGCAGTTGGGAACGACATACCCCGGCCTTGTAGGCTACAAAATGCGCTTTGAGGACAAGACCGACCTTAGCACCGAAATAAAAATAATGACCGACGGCATTCTCTTGCAAGAGATGAAGCTTGACCCGATGATGCTAAAGTATTCGGTCATCATGGTTGACGAAGCGCACGAGCGCAGCCTTAACATCGACTTTGTCCTTGGCCTTTTAAAGCGCTGCTTGGAAGTCCGAAAGGATTTAAAGGTCGTCGTGTCTTCGGCCACAATGAACGCTGAGGCTTTTTCAAGCTACTTTGGCGGCTGCCCCATCGTCACGATAGAAACGCAAACCTTTCCGGTAACGCTTTTGTACGATCCGCCGATGCTTCCGGCAAGCACGCTGACCGAAGCGGCGACGGAAGCCTTGCTTTCCAAGATCGAGGACACGATCGGGCGCGTCTTGGACAACGGCGAGGAAGGCGGCATTTTGATTTTCCTTCCCGGCGAAAAGGCTATTCACGATTGCGTAAAGCGCTTGGAACACAGCTACTACGGCCGCCGCCTTTTTATCCAGCACTTGTACGGCAGGCTTCCAAAAGAGGAGCAGGAACGGATTTTCATTCCCGCGCCCAAGGGAAAAGTCAAGGTCGTCGTTTCCACCAACATCGCCGAGACTTCCGTTACGATTGACGGAATCACTACGGTAATCGACTCGGGCCTTGCAAAGCTGAACTTTTACAGCCCGCGCACTTTCACTTCAAGCCTTATCGAGACTCCGATTTCAAAGGCCAGCTGCCAGCAGCGCAAGGGCCGCGCGGGCCGCACCGCTCCCGGAAGCTGCTACCGCCTTTATCCCAGGCGCGACTTTGAGACGCGCCAGGAATACACGACAGAGGAAATTTTCCGCACCGACCTAAGCGAGGTAGTCCTTCGCATGGCCGAGCTTGGCATCAAGGACTTTGAAAACTTTGACTTTATCTCAAAGCCTTCGCTGGAAGGAATCAAGGGCGCGATGGAAACCTTGTACATGCTAAAGGCGCTCAATCCCGACAGAACCCTTAGCGACATCGGAAAGATGATGGTATGGTTCCCGCTTTTGCCGCGAATAAGCCGAATCATCGTGGAATCGATTTTGCGCTACCCCGACATTTTGCAAGAAGCCTTGATCGCGGCGGCCTTTTTGTCAACCCACTCGCCTTTTGTCCTTCCGCCCGGAGAGGAAATCGAGGCTCGCGCCGCGCACCACCGCTTTAACGACATTCAAGGCGACTTTGTGGGCTACGTAAAGCTTTACCGCATTTACGAAAAGTTCCAAACCGAAGAAGAAAAAGAAAGCTTTTGCCAAAAGAACTACCTTGACTACAAGGTTATGGCCGAGATTCAAAACATTTACGAGCAGCTTAGCCAAATCGTAAGCGACCAAAAGATTCCGATTTCTGGCGGCGGCTTGTACGACGACTACTTGTGCTGCGTGGCCGCGGGAATGATACAGTTTGTCGCCGTGCGCGAAGGCCGCGAAAACTTTAGAACGCTTACCGCCGACCACATTTCAATCCATCCCGGCTCGTCGCTTTTTAGGACAGACCCGCTTTACATCGTGGCCGGAGAGATTGTCCGCACAAGCCGAATGTTCGCGATGAGCGTCTCGCCGCTGACCAAAAAGCTTATCAACAAAATCGACCCCGACTTGGAGGCCCGCCTTGACGCCGCCCGCAAAAAGAAGGGCGACCGCGACGACCAAAAGGCTTTCAAAGACCAAAAGGCGCACGGCCGGGACGGAAAGCAAGGCAAAGACGGCGTTCAAAGCCCAAGAGGCGCGGGCGCGGACAAAAACGGCTCGCAAGCCCAAAAAGACGCGGCCGCTTGGACGCTGGGCAAATCTTCCTTTGCCACTCAAAAAGTCAAAGGCAAAAAAGTCGCCCTTCTTCCTTGGCGCGAACTGCAATCCGCAGTCGAGCCTTTTGACATGCAAGCGCTTGAATCTCGTTCGACCGGCCTCCGCGGCCGCGTCTTGATGGACGGCGGCTACAAGCTTATGGACGGAGAAAAGCTTGTCTCTATCGTAAAGGCGGCCAAGCTTTTTGGCTTTGCTCCGATTGACGAAAAAAACTTTGACCGAAAGCTAAACGTCAACCTTAACGACGAAGGAGCGGCCGCCGTTCTTTGTCCAAGGCTTGAATGGATTATGCGAACCGCCGCCGCAAAGGCAAAAAGCCGCGAGATGGGTTTTGTGGCCCTTTACACAGACCAAAAAGGCTCGTACTGGTTTAAGGTTTCAAGGGGATTTTCAACCGCCCTCGCGGAGAGCGTGGCCAGCCTTGAATTTTTAGTTGACGATCCGGCCGCGCATCTATCCGACGAGCAAAAGCGCGAAGCCGGCGCCGTCTACGCAAAGCTCCGCGCGTTTTTTGAATAGGCAGGCAATATGAAAAAAAATTATTTAATCGCCCTGATCGCTGTGGTTGCCGTTCACGCAATATTTTTTGTTTTGTGGAACCTTCCGATAAAATCAAGCGACGATTTTATTATGTTTAGGACTAACGTTTCCTTAGTGGAAATGCTTTTTTGCGCTTTAACGCCGGCCGCGATTCCTGCCTTTTTCTTTGTAAAAGGCCAGCAAAAAAAGTTTTTTATCGTAGAGACTATTGTAGCGCTTGCGTTGGCGCTTTTGGGCTGCTTTTTGGATTACTTTAACTGGGGCTTTGCGACAAAGCTCTTTTTTACTCCAGATTTTGAAACAAAGCTTCTTTGCTCTTACATCGTGGGAATAAATGTTTTTTTGACGCTCGCCTTTGGCGCCGTTTTCCAAATCATCCTTTTTATAAAAAACAGACGCTAGTCCTTTTTCTCTGGCTTGTCTTCCGTCTCCTCAATGCCCAAAAGCTTCATCGCGCGTTTTTGGAGCGTGCCCATTTTTTTGTCGTCGGCGATGGCGCGGACTTTGGAATCGCAAGAAGAAAATTTTCCGGCCGTGTACATGTCAAGGCCGATGGCGCGGGTATCCCTGTCCTGGCTAGAAAGATAAGCCTCGCAGGCGCCGGCAAAGGCCCCGTCGGAATACTTTGTCAAAAGCTTTCCAACGTCGCGGCGCATGGGCTTTTTGGTGTCGTCGGCGGCCAAGGCTTCGGCCCACTTTGCGATTTGGGACCTGCCCGCCTTTCCGTATTTTAACAGCGCTTCCGTCGCCTGCTTTTTAACGGCGTCGCTTGTCTTTTTGTCGGTGATTTGGCCCACCAAGAATTTGTCGGCCTCTCCGTCTTCGTAGGCGGCAAGCTTTTCGTAGGCCTTTTTCTTTACGGCGGCCTCCGGGTCGTTCTTGGCGCGGTAAATCAAATAAGGAACGGCGTCCTTAAGCTTCATGTTGGCGGCGGCGTCAATCGCGTCAAGGCGAACCTTGTACTGCGCGTCCTTTATAGCTTGGACAACCAAGTCCTTGGCTTCCTTTGTGTCATAGTTTGAAATGCCCTTTAAGACATAGCAGCGCATGTTGGGATCGGGACTTTCAAAAAGCTTTAGCAAAATCGGAATCGATTCCGGCTTTTTCATCGCGCCAATCGCTTCGGCGGCGTAGCAGCGCACAAAAGCGTTTTCGCCGTCGTCTTGCGCGATTTCTACAAGCGCGTCCCAAGTCTGGACGGCCTTTATTTTTCCAAGCACTTTCATCAAGGCCTGGCGTTGGGGCGTGGTCAAGTCAGCGCGGTCAAGGTAGTCAACCAAGTATTCGGCCTCGCGCTCGCCGCCGATTTCTCCAAGCGTTGTAAGCGCGGGATTAAAATAGTTTTCGTTGTCGCTTTCCAAAAGAGTCACAACTGCGGGAATCGCGGCCTTGGTCTTTACCGTCGCCGTGTATTTAAATACTTTTTCCACGGTTGAGTTCCGTTCCTCATAAGGATCGTTAAGAACCGTCACCGCGTAATCTTCCAAGCAGGGATCCTCTAGCTTTGTAAAGTAATCCAAAATTTTTTCGCGGACCGTGGGGCTTTTTGTCTTTTGGAACAAGTCGTAAAGGTCGTCGGAATAGCGGGGGTCTTCGTTGTCTATCAATTTTTGAACCAGCTCGCTAAGCTCCGAATCTATTCCAAATTTTATCGTCTCGCGATTTTTTTCTTTTGTGTCAGCCTCGTCCTTGGCTTCGGCAGCCTTGGCCTTTTGGCTGTCGGGGGCTTTTGGCCTTTTGGCAGACGGAACGTCGCTTACGCCGGCAAGCTCAATTTTAGGTTTTTCTTCAGGAACCTTTTCTTCTGGAACAGTCTGAGCGGGAGCGGCCTGCTCTGGAGCGGCGTCAACGACGGGAGCCTCTTCCGCTCCGCCGTCTTGGGCGTAAAGGATTGTTGAGAAACAAAAAATCGCTGTCGCAAAAATCGCAAAAATCTTCATAGTCTTATTTTACCTCACCGCGGGTAAATCTGTCTAGGAATTCCTTCCTATACTCTTCAAACCTTCCTTCTTCTATAGAGTTACGGATTTTTTTGACCAAAGAATGCAAAAAATAAAGGTTGTGGTAGCTGGAAAGCATCGAAGAAAGGATTTCTTGGCTTTTAAACATATGGCGGAGGTACGCGCGGCTGTAGTTTTTGCAAACCTTGCAGTCGCATTCCGGGTCGATCGGGCCAAAGTCGCGGGTAAAGCGCTCCTGCTTTATGCTTAACATTCCGTCGTGGGTAAAGTAGCTTCCGTTGCGAGCGTTGCGGGTCGGGAGAACGCAGTCAAACATGTCGATTCCGTCGGCCACCGCCTCAAAAATGTATTCGGGCGTTCCGATTCCCATAACGTACTTGGGCTTTTCTTCCGGCAGATATTGAACGGTGTACTGCAAATAGCGCGCAAAGACGTCGCCAGGCTCGCCGACGCTTAGGCCGCCGATGGCGATTCCAGGCAAATCCAAGCCGCTTACATATTCCGCGCTTTGCTTTCGCAAGTCCTCAAAAAAGTTTCCTTGCACAATCGGGAACAAAATGCCCTTGTAGCCCTCTTCTTCCTGGACTTTTTTCCACTCCTTGACCGCGCGGTCAAGCCAGCGGCTGGTGACTCCAAGCGCGTTCTCGGCTTCCTTCCGTTCCACGCCATAAGCGGCGCAAACGTCCAGCTGCATTTGTATGTCGCTGTTAAAGTCGGCCTGCGTGCGGACAACGCTTTCTGGCGTGAACATATGGTAGGAGCCGTCGACAGTGCTTTGGAAGCGGACGCCCTCCTCCATAATTTTTCGGATTTTGGAAAGGCTAAAAACTTGAAAGCCGCCCGAGTCGGTCAAAAAATTCCGCTTCCAGCCGGTAAAGCCGTGCAGGCCGCCCGCCGCTCGGACCAAGGGGCTTCCGGGCCGCAAGTACATATGGTAAGTGTTGGCCAAAATTATTTCAAAGCCGATTTCCTCAAGGTCGTCCTTTGTAATCGCCTTGACGCTGCCGTTGGTTCCGACAGGCATAAAGACCGGCGTCTCTACCGTTCCGTGCGGCAAAGAAAGCTGGCCTGTCCTTGCGCGCGACAAAGAGGATTTAGTCTTAATCTTAAAAATCGAATTCATATTCCACCCAAACTAAGTTCTGCTGTATTTTAACAAGACCCAACTGATCACAATAAAAAGCGCCACGGGGAACCACGCTCCCATCAAAGGCGGAAGCATGCCAAACTTGGCCATCAACATCGTAATCATTTGCGTAACGTAAAACAAAACCGCCATGCCCAAAGAAAGCGTAAGGCTTATTACAAAAACGTTGCGCTGGCTTTTTCCAGCGATGCCGATCGACAAAAAAGCCACAATCAAAACGACAAAAGGAAAGGCAAACTTGTTGTAGTACTGGCTTAGGCTTTCGGCGAACGGAAGTCCAGCCTTTTGAAGGCGCTTGATGTAAGCGCGGCTTTCGGCAACCGTGGCAGACTCAACCGATACCGTGTTGTTCCTAAAAGTCTCGGGCGGCTCGGTCAAAGCCATTTGGTCAACGGTGTTAACGGAGCCGCTCTTTAACGAATCTCCGTCGTAAGTGTACTCAACGCCGCTTTCGGTCTTCCAGTGATTTTCGTTTTTGTCCCATATCGCAAGCGGCGCGTAAATGATTGAAACAAGCTCGCGCTTTTCGTTTCGTGTAACGACATAAAGCCTGTGCAGCCGCTGGCTTTCGTCGTCGTAGTACTCGGCCTTGTAAATAACCTGGCCGTTTCCTGACATCAAAACGATGTGGTCGTTGCTTTTGTTCTTTTGTTCGCGCAGGGCGGCCGACTTTAGTTCCTCGTACTTAAGGCTGGACTTTACGACGACGCGGTCTTGAAAGACAAAAAGCGCCACCGACAAAAAGGCCGACAAAACAATCAAGGGCATCGAAAACTTTATCAACGAAACGCCCGAAGCGAAAAGCGCCGTTAGCTCGTTCCTGGAATAAAGGGAGCTTAGCATAAAGCACGAGGCGAACAAAACGCTCATCGGAAGCGCCCAAGTAAAAGTTTTTGGAAGAAAGTTGAGCATAATCGATCCGACGACAGCCGGAGGAACCATATTCAAAATGTACTTCCAAATGTTCATCATAAGGTCCACCAATTCCAAAATAAATGCAAAGGTGAACATCGAGCAAACAAAAAGCGGAAAGAACAAGCGGTAAACGTAAAGGACAAGCTTCATTTCTTTCTTGCCCCCATGTAGAACAAGGCGGCGGATATTCCTACAACCGCGTTGGGCAGCCACATCAAGAAAAAGCCGTTCAATCCGTTCCTGTAGCCTAGCTGGATGCCCACAGTCATCATCGCCCAATACAAAAACGAGATGAAAATGCCGACAACAAGGCCGATTGTCTGGCCGTTGACTTTTCCAAAAAGCAGCGCCAAAGGCATCGCCAAAAAGGCAAAGAAAAACGACCCAAACGGAAGCGAAAACTTTTTGTTGTATTCCAAAACGTTCATGTTTATTTCGCGCGGGTCGTGGCCGCCCTCTTTTTTCATTTTATGAATTTTCTTTCCCAAGTCAAAGCTGGTCAATTCGGCCGGAGAAAGGCTGCGTTCAAAATTGAATACGGTGCTCTCAAAAAGATGCAGGGACATTGTTTTTGACTTTAAAAGGTCAAAGTCGGAAGGCTTTTTTCTGTCCAAAACGATTACAGTGGCGTCGTTCATGTCAAAGCGCATGCTTACGCCCTTGTAAGCGCCGGAATCGACGTGGGTTTTGCCGGCGATGATAAAGCGCTGGTTTCCGGATTCGTCGTAGTCAAACAAAACCAAGTCGCTTACGTCCTTGTCGTTTACGTTTCCAAAAATGACGCTGGTTTCGTTAAGGCGCTTTACGCTTTGCGGCTCAACTTCCATCGTGGGATTGGAGGCGATGGATTTTCTAAGCTGCTCGCGAGTTTTTGACGTTCCCAAAGGCAAAAGGTAGTCGTTTACAAAGAATGAGAATATAGAAATGATCACGCCCAAAACCAAAATCGGCTTTAGCAAAAGCCTTCTTAAATTGCAGCCGGACGCCTTAAAAATCAAAATTTCGTTGTCCGTGTTCATTCTTCCCAAGCACATCAAAAAGCCTGTCAGCGTGGCAAAGGGAGCGGACTGCGCGATTACAAACGGAAGCGAATAAAACATAAGCTTCATCGCGTCAACGATTGGAATTCGCTTTCCCAAAAGCTGCTTCATAAAAAGCATGATTTGGTTTACAAAGAAAATCAAAAAGAAAAAAAGATACATTACAAAAAAGTAAAGCAAAAGCTGCTTTACAACGTATCTGGTAAGCTTGTTGTCTTTATTTTGCCGCCTGTAAAATTTAAAGCCAATCCACTTGCGCTTTGCCTTAGCGCAATATTCCAGCGTCTTGTCTTTTAGCAAACGGATTTTTTTATGTTTTAGAAGTTTTTGACAGAGCTTTTGCCACAGCCGTTGGCAGTAAAGCCTAACGCGGCCTTTTGTTTCTTTGAGCAGGCGGAGAAGATCTTCCAGCGGTTTATCTTTTCCATCCATTCATTTTCCAGTGGAGCCAAAGCCGCCGGCGCCACGCTCGGTTTCGTCAAGAGTTTCTACGGAGTTGAATTGGGCGCGGGTCACCGGAGCGGCGACAATTTGCGCGATTCTATCACCCTTGTTTACAGTGAAAGTTTCTTTGCCAAGATTTATAAGAATCACCTTAAGCTCGCCGCGGTAATCGCTGTCGATCGTTCCAGGCGTGTTCAATACGGTAACTCCGTTCTTGGCGGCCAAACCCGACCGCGGACGAACTTGAATTTCGTAGCCGTCGGGAATGGCAAAGAAGAGACCCGTTCCAATCAAGGCCTTTTCGCCAGGCTTCAATTCCACAGGAGAGTCGACAAAGGCGCAAACGTCCGCGCCCGCCGCTCCAGCGGTCTTGTATTCGGGAATAGAAACTCCTTCTAAAGCCTTAACCTTGATTGAAACGTCGTTCATATTTTACTTCTTTTGCTCGTCCAAAGCGTCGATGTAAGAAAGCTGCAAGCGGCCTCTCTGGTCAACTTCCAAGAGCTTAACAGGAATGACCTGTCCTTCCTTAAGAACGTCAGTCACCTTTTCAACTCTTCCGTGAGAAAGCTTTGAAATGTGGCAAAGGCCTTCTTTTCCGGGGAGGATTTCGATAAAGGCGCCAAAGTCTTTGATGCTCTTTACAGTTCCCTGATAGATCGTTCCGGGCTCCGGATCTTCGGTGATGCCCTTAACGGCCTTTTTGGCTTCTTCGGCGGCCATGCCAGTCTTTCCGTAAATCGTTACTGTTCCGTCTTCGTCAGTGTTGATTGTAACTTCGTACTGGGCGCAGAGAGCCTTGATGTTCTTTCCGCCAGGTCCAATCAAAGCGCCGATTCTGTCGATCGGGATCTTCATTGTAAGGATTTTGGGAGCGTAGGGAGAAAGCGGCGCCGGCTTGTCGATGCACTTTTCCATGATAGAAAGAATGTGCAAGCGGCCAACGCGAGCCTGCTCCAAGGCCTTTGTCATGATTTCTGTCGTAACGCCAGGAATCTTGATGTCCATCTGGAAGCCTGTAATTCCGTCCTTTGTTCCGGCAACCTTAAAGTCCATGTCGCCAAGGTGGTCTTCTTCTCCCAAGATGTCTGACAAAATCTTGTACTTTTCGTAGTGCTCGCCTTCTGTGATCAAGCCCATCGCGATTCCGGCAACCATCTTCTTAAGCGGAACGCCGGCCGCGAGCATTGACAAACAGCCGCCGCAAGTTGAAGCCTGCGATGACGAGCCGTTTGACTCAAGGATTTCAGAAACAACGCGAACCGTGTACGGGAATTCTTCGCGGCTGGGAACCATAGGCGCCAAAGAGCGGCGGGCAAGGTTTCCGTGTCCGATTTCGCGGCGGCCGGTTGTGAGCTTTCCTGTCTCGCCTACTGAGTACGGCGGGAAGTTGTAGTGCAAAATAAAGTGCTCGCTTCTCTCGCCATCGATGTCGTCGTAAGACTGCTCGTCCTGGAGCGTTCCCAAAGTGGTAACGGCCAAAGACTGAGTTTCGCCGCGAGTGAACAAGGCGCTTCCGTGCGGTCGGGGCAATACGCCGACTTCGCAAGTGATCGGGCGGATTTCGTCGCACTTTCTTCCGTCGATGCGAACGCCTTCCTCCAAGATTGACTTTCTAAGAAGCTTGTACTGAATGTCGTCGAACAAGGCGTCAAAAAGTTTTTTCTGAGTTTCGTCCTCAAGCTGTTCGGCGTATTCGGCGGCGATTTGCTTTTTTACGGCCTTAACGGCGTCGCCGCGAGCCTGCTTTCCTGGGCGGAAGTTGGCTTCTTTTACAAGCGGAGTGGCTTTGGCTTCGATCTCGGCGGCGTTGGCCAATGTTACGTCAAGCGGAGCGAGCGGAAGCTTTTCCTTTCCGGCTTTCTTTACCAATTCTTCCTGGAGCAAGCACATCGCTGTGATGAACTTCTGGGCCTCGTTGAGAGCGCCGAGCATCACTTCTTCGCTAACTTCGTTGGCGCCGCCTTCTACCATAGTAAAGCCGTCTTTTGTTCCGGCTACTACGATTTCAAGCTGGGCCTTTTCCTGCTCTTGGAATGTCGGGTTGATGATGTACTTTCCGTCAAGGTAGCCTACGCGACAAGCGGCGACAGGTCCGTGGAACGGAATGTCTGAAATAGAAACGGCCGCGCTGGAAGCGATAACGGCCAAAATGTCGGGTGTGTGAACACCGTCCGCGCTTACGCAAGTCGGAACGATTTGGATTTCGCGTCCGAATGACATTTCAAAAAGCGGGCGCATGGGGCGGTCGATAAGGCGGCTGACCAAGATTTCTTTGTCCTTGGGGCGGCCTTCGCGCTTAACAAAGCCTCCGGGGATTTTTCCGGCGGCGTAAAATTTTTCATTGTATTCAACAGTAACGGGAACGTAGTCCATTCCTTCAACTACCGTGCTCGAAGCGCAAACTGTGGCGATTACCGCCGTTCCCGCAAACTGGGCATAAACGCAGCCGTTGGCTTGCTTGCCGATTTTTCCGGTTTCAAGAATCAATTCCTCGTCGCCGATTTTGTAAGTAACTCTTTCTACTGACAATTCTTTTTCCTCTTTATCTTCTTTTCCGTTTTAAGGAGCGGTGCTCATTAAATTGCCGCGACAAGCGCGGCAATAAAAACTACTTGCGGAGGCCAAGCTCTTTGATAAGGGCGCGGTAGGCTTCCAAGTCTTTTCTCATCAAGTACTTGAGGAAGCGCTTGCGCTGGCCTACAACCTTCATCATGCTGCGCTTGGCGCTTGAGTCTTTAGGAAAGCGGTTTACGTGATCTGTAAGCTGCTGGATGCGGCTTGTCAAAAGCGCGATCTGAACCTTTGTGTTTCCTGTGTCGTTTTCGTTGGCTCCAAACTTGCTAACGATTGAGTGTGACAATTCCTTTGAGAGTGCCATATTTTTCTCCTAAAAATTCGATTTACCCCAGCGGGGCTTCTTATAAGAATTCAATTTCTTGAACGACTGAAAAATCTTTTTGCTCAAGCGGAAATTCCAGGCGAAGGAATTGGCCTTCCGCATAAAAAAAGGCTGAACTTTTTTTACCGGCAAAAACAACGCTAACCGGATGCCGTCCGGCTTTTGGCAAAACTTGCGTTGTGTTTCCGTTCGCAATCAATGACAGACTTGAATCCGACGAACTTGTCCTCCACTCCAGCAAAGAACAGTCAAGGCGGTACGGACATCCCAAGAGGCGCCTTGCAAAAGCAAAGTCTCCGTCCTGGACCGCGCCGCGAATCAAGCTTGAACTGACGCGCTTGCCGTCAAGCGTAACGTCGTCCAAAACCTTCAGTTCCAAACCATTGCGCGTCGAGTAATCAGACAATTCGGCAACGCCGGTGTCTAAATTATGCCCGCAACGGAAATCGGAGCCTGCCGCCAAAAATTGCGCAGAACAAAATTTTCTCAATTGGTCAAGAAAATTCCTTCCCTCTATTTTACTGAAATCTTGGGAAAAGTCAATCATTACGCAAAAATCAAAGCCTCTTTTTTCCAAAAATTCCAGCTTCATTCTCTCTGTCATAAGGTCGCCCGGATAGTCCTTGCTCTTAAAGGCTCCGGGGGAACGGGTGAAAGTCACCGCTCCGGTCAAAACGCCGTCGCAAGCCAAGGAGGCGGCGCGGCCCTCTTTCCATTCAAAAACCGCGTCAAAAAGCGCCTGGTGGCCCAAGTGCATTCCGTCAAAGCCGCCGACCGTCACCGCCGAAACGCCTGTCGATTCAAGGCCAAAAATACCGCCGGCCGCGGCCTCTGCTTGAACGTCTTCCCAAGAATAAACTTTCATTGGCCCGCCCCCGCCGCCGGAACGACATACTCGTATTTGGCGCGGCCGCCGGCCATTGTCACCGCCCCGACAAAAACGCCGCCTTGGGCAAAAACGGCGGACGTTCCTACCTCAAGAGGCGCGGCAAAAAGATTCGCGCGCAAGGGGCGGCCGTTGTAAAAATCGTTTTCGGCGCCGGCCTTTAAGGCCGCGCTTTTCATTCCGCAAAGCGCGGCGACATCAGGCGCCATCGGCTTTAACGAAGCGGCTGTCAAAGTTTCTTCGCTTGCGGCGTCCGAAAGGCTAAAGTTTCCGACGCGGGTTCTTTTTAAGGTTTGCAAGCGGCCGGCGCTTTTTAGGTCGGCTCCAATGTCTCGGGCCAGGCAGCGGATGTAAGTTCCCTTGCTGACCAAAAAGCGGACGCGCGCCGATTTTACAAGCGCGGAATCGTTTGCAGGCCCCAAATCGTTTGAGGCGGCCGCCTCGAGCTCCGCGTCCAATAGTTGGGCTTCGTAAACTTCTATCGGTCGCTCCGGGATTACGGCTTCCTTCCCCGCCCGCGTCAAATCGCTGGCCCGCTTTCCGCCGATTTTAATCGCCGAAAATTCCGGCGGCCGCTGCATGATCTTTCCTGTAAATTTTTTAAGGGATTCTTTAAGGGCGCCCAAGGTCGGAAGCGGCGCGGTCTTGACAACTTGGCCGGTCGGGTCAAGGGTGTCAGTTTGTTCGCCAAAAATTATTTGGGCTTCGTACTCTTTGTCAAAGGCCGTGATAAGTCCGGCCAAGCGGGTAAGGCTTCCGACGCAAACGACAAGCAGTCCTTGCGCGAACAAGTCAAGCGTTCCTGTATGACCCACTTTTTTTGTGCCAAGCGTTTTTTTGATTTTTCCAAGCGCGGAAAAACTTGTGATTCCAGGCTTTTTGTCGTAAAGAATTATTCCGGAAGGATTAGGCATCACTTCCCTGCGCGGCGGCGGATTTTTCGGCGTCGCTTTTTACCAAGTCCTCAAGCTTCTTTGCCATTTCGTAGCCGTCGCGGATTGACGTGTCGGCCACAAAATGCAAGCGCGGGAATTGGCGTATTGTAAGCTTTTTTGCGATTGTAGACTGAATAAAGCCCGCCGCGCTAGTCAAGCCCTCGACGCCGCGATTAAGTTCCGACTCCGACATGAATGTGGAAACGTAAACTTTCGCGTGAGCCAAGTCCTTGGCCACTTCGACGCGGTTGATCGTCAAAAAGTTTGACACGCGGGGATCTTTTATTTCCGCTCGCAAAATCATGTTGGCGATCTCGCCTCGGATTTGCTCGCCAAGCTTTAAAAGCCTATACTGTCCCATTAGGCCTGTCCTTCGCCGCTAGAAGCCGGCGGAACGGCATGGGGGTTGATTCCATGAGCGCCGGGCTTAGCTTCCGCGGCCTCTTTGCGGGCACGGGCGGCGGCCTTTTCGGCGGCGATCTTTTCAGCTTCGGCGGCGGCCTCCTCGGCGGCGCGGGCTTCGGCCTCGCTTCGCTGTTCGGCGGCGGCGGCTTCGTTCTTAGACTTGTCGTCAATCAAAGCGTCGCCAAGCTTTCTTGCAATCTCGATGTATTCAAAGGCTTCGATTTGGTCGCCAACCTTAATGTCCTGCCAGTTCTCCAAGCCGACGCCGCATTCATAGCCCTTGGCCACTTCTTTGGCGTCATCCTTAAAGCGCTTGAGCGAGGTGACTTTTCCGGTATAGATTACGATGCCTTCGCGAATAAGGCGAACGCCGCAATTTCTCTTGATGGTTCCGTCCGAAACGTAACAACCGGCGATCGTTCCGATCTTGGGAACTTTGAAAGTGTTCTGAACTTCGACAGTTCCGATAACCTGCTCCTTTGTGTCGGGGCTAAGCATGCCTTCCATAGCGGCCGTGATTTCGTTGACGCATTCGTAGATGATTGAGTACTTGCGGATCTCGACTTTTTCTTGGTCGGCCAAAAGCTTTGCCTTTGGAGTCGGGCGAACGTTAAAGCCGACGATAATCGCGTTGGAGTCCGCGGCGGCCAAAATGACGTCGCTTTCGTTGATAGCGCCGGCAGACGAGTGGATGACAACAAGGCGAATGTCTTTTGTTGAAAGTTTTTCCAAAGCAACCTTAAGGGCTTCGGCGCTTCCCTGCAAGTCGGCCTTGATGACAACCTTAAGCTCTTTGACTTCGTGAGCGTCGATTGTCTGGTACAAGTTGTCCAACGTAACTTTCTTGACGGCTTTGGCGTCCTCAAAGCGCTTAAGCTCGACGCGCTTGGTGCTGATCGCGCGCGCCTCTTTTTCGCTTTCGGTAACCTGGAAGGGGTCGCCGGCGTTGGGCATTTCTTCAATTCCGATAACCTCAACCGGCTGGCTGGGAGTCGCTTCCTGGATGCGCTTGCCTCTGTCGTTGAACATGGCGCGGACGCGGCCGGAATAAATGCCGGCGACAAAAGGATCTCCCTGGTGGAGAGTTCCGCGCTCAACTACGATTGTAGAGACAACGCCGCGGCCTTGGTCGATGCGCGACTCAAGGACTTTTCCTTCGGCGCGGCAATCCCAAACAGTCTTAAGCTCAAGCATTTCGGCCTGGAGCAAGATCGCGTCCAAAAGGTCGTCAATGCCCTCGCCCTTCAAGGCGCTGATGTTTACGTACTGAGTGTCTCCGCCCCAATCTTCGGGCGTAAGGCCAAGCTCTGTAAGCTGAGTGCGGACGCGGTCTGGATTGGCGTCCGGCTTGTCTATTTTGTTAACCGCAACGATGATCGGGACCTTTGCGTCCTTGGCATGGTTAACGGCTTCCAAAGTCTGGGGCATAACGCCGTCGTCGGCGGCTACAACCAAAACTACGATGTCGGTGATTTGCGCTCCGCGAGCGCGCATCATTGTAAAGACTTCGTGGCCAGGAGTGTCCAAGAAAGTGATCTTTCCTTTTTCTGTCTGAACGCTGTAAGCGCCGATGCTCTGGGTGATTCCGCCCGCCTCGCCTTCAGCGACATGGCTGTGGCGAATCGCGTCCAAAGTCTTTGTCTTTCCGTGGTCGACGTGGCCCATTACGGTTACGATCGGAGGCCTAGGCTCCTGCTTGTCTTCGTTGCTTGTGTCGCGCGCGATTACGGTTTCGTCGTAAAGGCTGACAAGGTGAACTTCGCAATTGTATTCGGCGGCCAAAAGAGTGGCCGTGTCGCTGTCGATAGACTGTGTGATGGTTACCATCTGGCCCATCGACATAAGCTTTGCGATGATTTCGCTGGCCTTAAGGTTCATCTTGCGGGCCAAGTCGCTTACGGAAACAGTTTCCATAATGTCGATTGACTTGGGAACGTCGCTGACCTGGGTTTCGGCCTTCTTCTGGCTTTCGTAGAACTTGTCCTCGTCAAAAGCCTCTTCCTTGTCCTTGCGGCTGTATTGCTGTTTCTTTCCCTTAAATGTTTTCTTGGGGGCGTTTTGGCTGGGCTTTCCGCCGGTCATGCCGCCGGGAGCGAACGAACCGCCCGCTCCGCCGCCAAAGCCGCCTGCAGGCCTGTTGCCGCCAAAGCCGCCAGGACCGCGGTTGAATCCGCCGCCCTGACCGCCGCGATTAAAGCCGCCTTGTCCGCCACGGTTAAAGCCTGCGCCCTGACCGCCGCGGTTAAAGCCGCCTTGTCCGCCCTTGTTGTCGCGCTCGCGATTTTGATATCCGGCTCTGGCTTGGGCTCCTGTAAAGCCGCCGCCAGTCCTTCCTTGTCCGTTATTGAATGAACCGCGGTTGTTGCCGCCGCGGCTCCATTGTCCGCCCTTAGAGTGGTCGCTTAAATTGCCGGCCTTTACGTTTGGCCTGGCCGAATTCAACGAGAACGACGCGGCTGGCTTTTTTGCCGGAGCCGCGGCCGCCTTGGGAGCGGCGGAAGCGGCCTGCTCGGCGGGAGCCTTTTTTTCTTCCGAAGCTGGCTGCGGGGCCGCGCTTTGAGGTTTAGCGGCGGCAGAAGCAGAAGCCGCATTGCTTGCGGTCGAAGAAGCCTGAGTCCTTTTTTTTACTAAAATTACCTTTTTCTTTTTTTCAGCGGGAGCGGCGGAACTGCCGGCGCTTGCGCTTGCGTTTGCGGCGCCCTCCGTAGCTTTAGGAGTTCCCGCTTTTTTGTGCAACACTACTCCGCTTTTCTTTTCTGTTTCTTCTGCCATTAACTATTATTCCTCGTCCTCTTTAAATTCAAACTCAACGCCGCACTTGGGACAATGTGTCATGTCGAGAGTTATCACGGCGCCGCATTCCGGGCAAGTGTACTCTTCTGATTCTTCAGAAGAAGCCTGTTCCGATTCGGCGTTCTGGGGAGCGGCCTGCTCTTCGGCATCCTCTTCCACAAACTCTACATTTTGATTTATAAGCTCGTTGATCTTTTCCAAGTCTTCCTTAGAAACGCCCTCAACGTTAATTGTCTCGTAGTCATCGATGAACTTTTGAACGTCTTCGATTCCAGCTTCCTTAAGAAGGCCGGCGACGCGCTCGTCAACGCCAGGCAATTCGGCGATTGTGGCAATCTCCTCGTAGTCGTCGTTAAAGAGGCTTTGCGCGTTCTGCCTTGTGGCGATATCGCTAAGGTCAAGCTCTGCGGCCTGCTCCTCTGTCTTTACGTCGATGTTCCAGTCGCAAAGGCGGTTGGCCAAGCGAACGTTGAGGCCCTGCTTTCCGATGGCCAAAGAGAACTGGCTGTCGGGAACGATGGCAAGCGCCTGCTTTTTGTCCTGGTCAAGAATGATTACGCGTCCAACTTCGGCCGGGCTAAGCGCGTTCTTGATGAACACTGTCGGTTCCGGATCGTAGCGCAAAACGTCGATCTTTTCGCCAAGCAATTCGTGGATTACGTTTTGGATGCGAACGCCCTTAAGGCCTACGCAAGCGCCAACCGGGTCAACGTCCTCGCGGGCGCTTGATACGGCGATCTTTGTGCGGTAGCCGGCTTCGCGAACGATTTTGTTGATTTCAACCGTTCCGTCAAGAACTTCGGGAACTTCAGTCTCAAGGATGGAGCGTACCAATTCCGGAGCGGCGCGAGAAAGAATCAACTGGATGCCGTTTGAAGTCTTGGCGATGTCTACTACCAAGGCGCGGATTCGCTCGCCCTTTTCGTATTTTTCGCGCGGAGACTGGTACTTAACGGGAAGAACGCCCTCGACCTTTCCAAGGTCAACGTAAATCGTTCCGTTGCGCTCGCGCTGGAAGTAACCGATGATGATTCCGCCAACCTTGTCCTTGTATTCGTCGTAAAGGTTGTCCTTGTAGCTTTCGTTGAGGCCCTGGTGGCCGGACTGCTTTCCTGTCGATACGGCAGAGCGGTCGTAAGATTTGGGATCTTCGGGAATGTCAAGCTCGTCGCCCACTTCGCAGTCAGGGCTAAGCTGGCGGGCTTCTTCCAATTCGATTTCCGTTACGGGATCGTAAACGCCGTCAATGACTTCCTTTCTTGAATAGAGAGTTACGTCTGTCGGGATTCCGTTTTCGTCTTCGTCAAAAACAACGACGGCGTTTTCGTTTGTTCCGTGGGCGCGCTTGTACGCGGCCATAAGCATATTTTCGATGACCTTTTTCACCGCGTCGGGCGAATAGCCTCTTTCTTCGATAAGTTCTTTGATAGCCTCAGCCATAGATGACGAATTGTCTTGAACTTTTTTTCGTGCCATAAAAATTACCTCTGTTTTTATTTATGAATGCAAAAACTTCGCTTTTGCGATGTCGTCGTATTTGTAAATTTTATTTTCCTCTCCGCATTTGAGCGTCAAGGAATCCTTGTCCGCGTCAAGAATCGTTCCGCTAACCCAATCGGAAACATTCTTGTCCCACACGCGAATCTCAGTTCCCTTAAAAAGCGCGAACTCGGCCGCGTTCTTAATGTTGCGGTCTGTTCCCGGAGACGTAAGCTCCATATATGTGTCGTCGGTTCCAAGCAAGGCCTCAAGGCGCGGCAAAAGCGCGTGATGAACTTTTGAGCAATCCTCAACGCCAATCGTATTGGCCGGATTCTGGCTTGCGATGACCGCGTTTATTTTTACCGTTGTCTTTTGCGGAATAATCTTTAAATCAACAAGAACGTAACCAAGGGAGCGGACCAAAGGCTCGCATTCCGAATAATGGGGAATCGTGTTTAAATCTACGTAATCCATCCAGGTTCCTCGCCCCAAAAAAAAAGACCTGCTTTCGCAAGTCCACTTTAAAAGGAGATTAAAATGTACATGCTTAATCTAGCAAATATAGAAAAAAATGTCAATATATTTTAGTTGAACAAGGGCTTTTTTTTTGCTATAATTCGCTCCATGATATGGGTGATCGGCTCTACCGGAATGCTTGGCGCGGAATTATGCCGTCTATTGCAAAAAAACAAAATCCCCTACGCGGGAACTTCCAGCGACGTTGACGCGCGCGACTTTAAGGCCCTCAAGGACTTTGCCGAAAAGTGGGAAAGCGACAATTACTTTAGCGCTCGCAAGAACGGACATTCCAGCCGCTTTACATGGCTTGTAAACTGTTCGGCATACACCGCCGTGGAAAAAGCCGAAAGCGACAAAAAAGCCGCCCAAGAATTAAACGAAGACGCTCCGCAAAACATAGCCCGCGTCGCCCGCGAACTGGGCGCCAAATTGATTCACGTTTCAACCGACTATGTTTTTGACGGAAAGGGTTCCGTTCCCTACAAAGAAAACGACCCCAAAAGCCCCCTTGGCGTTTACGGACTGACAAAGTCCAACGGCGAAGACTTGATTCAAAAAATGATGACCCAATACTTTATCATAAGGACATCTTGGCTTTACGGCTTTGACAGGCCAAACTTTGTATACACGATGGCAAAGCTGATGAACGAAAAGGACGAGATAAGGGTTGTCAACGACCAATTTGGAACGCCGACATTCACGGCCGACTTGGCCCAAGCGATTCTGCTTGTCATAAAAAACGTTGAAAAAGCCGGAAGCGACATTTTTAGCAAAGAAGGCCTTCCATACGGCGTCTACCATTACACGGACGAAGGCCAAACGACTTGGCATGAGTTCGCGCTCCAAATCCAACGCCTTCTAAAAAAGAGAAAGCTGCTTTCCAACGACTGCAAGGTTTTGCCCTGTTCAACCGAGGAATACGGCGCCAAAGTGGAGCGGCCCGCCTACTCCGTTTTGAGCAAAGAAAAAATCAAAGCGGCGCTTAAAATAAAGATTCCAAAGTGGCAGGACAGTTTGGAGCGCTTTATTAAAGACAGCAACTTTTCAATCCCCCAATAGGAGAACGATATGAGAAAACTTAAGAATGTTTTAGTCACAGGCGGAGCGGGCTTTATCGGCTCAAACTTTATCCGCTGCCTTTTTGGAATGAGCGCCTCTGGCAAAAAAGAATTCAACTTTGACGGCTTTACGGGCCGCGTCATAAACCTTGACCTTTTGACATACGCCGGCAATTTGGAAAACCTTTCGGACGTGGAAGAAAAATTCGGCGCGTCCGCAGGCGCCAACCAGCGCTACTTCTTTGAGCGCGCAGACATCTCAGACCGCGCGGCCGTCGAGCGCGTATTCAAGCAATACGACATAGACACGGTGGTCCACTTTGCCGCCGAAAGCCACGTTGACCGCTCGGTCTTGGAGCCCGAGGCCTTTGTCCGCACAAACGTAATGGGAACCTACACTCTGCTCGACGTCGCCAAAAATTATTGGGGCTGCTCGCTGGACACCCCCCGCGACGACGTTTTGTTCCACCACATATCGACCGACGAAGTTTACGGCTCGCTTGGCCCCACTGGCTACTTTACCGAAACGACGCTCTACGACCCTCGCAGCCCCTACTCGGCTTCAAAGGCCTCAAGCGACCACTTGGTTTTCGCCTACCACCACACCTTTGGCCTTCCGGTGACACTTTCAAACTGCACCAACAACTACGGCCCCTACCAGTTCCCCGAAAAGCTTATTCCGCTAATGATACTCAACATTTCCACCGGCAAGAACCTGCCCGTATACGGCGAAGGAAAGAACATCCGCGACTGGATTTACGTCGAAGACCACAACAGGGCGGTCTGGCTGATTTTGCAAAAAGGCGTTAACGGCCAAAAATACAACATCGGCGGCGAAAACGAATGGCAGAACGTCCAGCTTTTGGACAAGCTTATAGAAATCGCCGCCGCAAAGATTGGAAAGGACGCCGCCGCCGTCCGCCAAACTATCGTCCACGTAAAAGACCGCCCCGGCCACGACGCGCGCTATGCCATCGACTGCTCAAAAATCAAGGCCGAGCTTGGCTGGAAGCGCGAGATGACCTTTGAGCAAGGCCTAGAGCTTACGGTTGACTGGAACTTGAACAACAAGGATTGGATCGCCCACATCCAAAGCGGCGACTACACCAAGTGGGTCGAAAAAAATTACTCCAAGCGCTGATTTATGAAAAAGCTTTTTTCCGTCCTTGCAGCATGCCTTCTCGCCGCGCTTCCAATGTCCCAAAGCCTATGGGCCGAAGCGTGGACAATCCGCTCCGTTGACTTTGACCCGCAAGGCGGAACGAAAGTCTCGGCCCTAAAGCGAAAGATAAAAGTCGACACGGAAAAAGTTTTTGAAAGCAAAGAAGATCTTGACGCCTATGTCGTTTCGATAAAGCAAAAGCTTATAAACGAGCGCCTTTTTGAGACCGTTCAAATCGACCTAGAGGAAGACCAGCAAAGCGGCGAACAAGCGGAAGGGGCGCGCTCCGCCACGCTAAAAGTCGCAACGGTTGACAGCCGCCACTTTTTGCTCTTGCCCTATCCAAAGTACGACTCAAACGAAGGCTTTGAATTTAAGGTAAAGCTTAAGGACGACAACTTTTTGGGCCTTATGAATCCGCTTTCTTCCGACGTTTTTGTCCAGTGGGAGCAAAAGGAAAACAAGAGCGACGACTTTGTAGCGGGCGCAAGCCTTAAGTACCAGCTGCCCTTTGCGATGGGCCCGATCCAAGCCTCTTGGAACAACGAATTGTTCTTTAAATACGCCTTTATCCGCCAAGAGCCTGAATGGAATTTAAAGACCGGCTTTACCTTCATAATGCCCTTTAAAAACCTTGACCTCCGCCTTGACCTTACCCAAGGCTTTGTCCGCGACGCCGACTACAAGGTCTTTGACGACGAGCTTTATTGGACTGAGAACGCAAAGTTTTCCGTTCCGATTGTCTTGGAACGCTTTGAAAAAATCGGAAACTTAGTCTACACCCCGGCCGCGCAAATCGATTGCAAATGGGACTTGGACGGCATAAACCCAATTGACGAGGACCTGCTTTCACCGCGCCTTATATTCTCGCACGGATTAAGCTTGGGCCAAGTCAACTGGATCGGAAACTTTAGAAAGGGCTTTTACGCAAGCGTGGAGCAAAGCGCGGCCTACAACTTTAAGGTCAACGAATTCCAGCCTGGCGTAAAAGTCACCGCAAACATTTTCGCTGCCTGGAAACATCTTGGATTGAATTCGCGCTTTTTGCTCTTTGCCGAAAAGAACACATACACCCGCTACGGCTATCTTTTGCGCGGCGTCGCCGACGACCAATATTTGTCCGGCGTTCCCCACACGCCAAACGGCTACTCAGCAAAAGGCGCGGCCGCGATGGTCCTAAACCTTGACCTTCCGATCAAAGTCTTTTCAACCGATTGGGAAGCGTGGGGAGCCAAATGGCTTAAGTCCTTTAACTTTGAAATGCAAATCGTTCCATTTATCGACATAGCGCTTGCCGCAAACCGAATGACCGGCCGCGTCTTTGATCCCCGAGACGGTTTCTACTGCGCCGGAATCGAAGTCTTGCTCTTTCCGCAAAAATGGAAGAGCGTTCAAATCCGCGCCAGCGCCGGTTTTGACATCGGACGCCTTTTGCTAAAGGACTTTATCGACACCAGCTGGCGCGACGAGAAATCAAGCAAAAAAGAGTTGACTATAGGAATCGGCTTGTTCTATTAATCTGCGGCTGAGCGATCCAACACAGCCTTGTTGGCCGCGGCCGCCCAATAAGAGTCGGGACAAGAGTTGGCAAGCGTTTGATAAAGAGACATCCCAAAAGTTATCCAGCCGTTTTCTATCGCAATTCCTGCCATGTCGTAAAAGCCCTGCCAAATGCCGTTCTTGCTGGTCCAAGCCAAAACGTCTTCGTAGCGCGCGCATTCAGTAAAGAAACTGTCCAGTTCCTTAAAAGAAAATTCAGGATTGCGGTCGCGCAATATTTCGTTCATCCAAGTAAAGGCGCAAACAACTCCGTTGGCCGTCATTGCCCAAGAATCGCGGACTCGTTTTTGTTCCTTGTAAATCTTTCCAAGTTCAAAGTAAGCCTTTATCGAGTTGACCGCAGAATAACGGTGCAACATAAAGAAGTAGTTCAATATGTCTTTTCGCTTAAGCTGAACGGTTCTAACCATCGCGCGCTTGGAGGCTTCGTCTTTGTACAAGCCGTCGCCCGCAACAATCAAAAGAAGCGAGCCTTCGTATTCTTTTTGGTCGCCGATCACTTTGGCCAAGTCGGCGGTTTCGTAAAGGATGTCGTACTTGTGCGAAGGAACGTCAAGAAGGTCGCTTTGCTCGCGGGCGTTCTTTAGGTATTGCATCGCCAAGTCGTATTCGCCTTCCAAACGATAAATTTTGGCTTGCAAAAAGTCGCATTCCGGATATTCGTTCAGGCGCTTAAGGTAGTCGTACAATTTTGGAAGCGAGTTGTCAAAATAGTCGGCGCCCTTGCGGTCAAGCCAAGAGTTGATGATTTCCAAAGCCTCATAGTCTTCGCGGCCCTTTAAGACCGGAATCAAATCAGAGATAAAGGGGCCCTTTTTTCTTACTTCGGGCGAGCTAAGCGTGCTTTGCATTACATAACTGTTCCACTTAAGCTCTTTGCCGCGGGATTTTCGGGCTTCTTCGCACAAGGCTATGGCCTCGCCGTAATCTCCCCTTTCGTAGGCGACTTGGGCGCGGTTCAAGACGCGCCAACTTTGCTCGCTTACCTTGGGCTTTACAGGATGCTGGGCGGACAAGATTCCGCCGAGAATAATAAAAATAAATGCGGCTATAAATGTCTTAGTTTTCAAAGCGAATTAAATTCCTCTTCAAAGGCATTATCGGCATCTTTTTCGTCAACCGTTCGCATTATTTTTCCTTTTTTAAATAGAATTACCTTGCCGCCGGCGCCCGCTATGCCCAAATCGGCGTGTTTTCCCTCGCCGGGACCGTTTACCGCGCAGCCCATTATGGCCACCGTAACGTCCTTTTTGCTGGCCAAGAGGCGGCTTTGCCATTTTTCGACAAAGGAATGAACGTCAAAGCCTTGCCTTCCGCACCTGGGACAAGAGACAATTTGAACGCCGCCGCCTCTTTTTCCGCATTCGCGCAAAATTTCGCGGCCAGCTATCACTTCGTTTTTGGGCGTGGAAGAAAGGCTTACGCGGATCGTGTTTCCGATGTCTTTTTCCAAAAGCCGCGAAAAGGCCAGCGTACTTTTTACGACGCCGCCGATCAAGGGACCGGCTTCTGTAACGCCGATATGAAGGGGAATGTCAAATTTTTTGGCGAACTCTTCGTTGCAGTCCACCGTTTCTTTTACGCTGGAAGCCTTCATGCTTACAACAACTTGGTCAAATTTAAGTTCGCCAAAAACTTCGCATTCACGGGCGGCGGCGGCGGCCAAAGCCTCGGCGCGGCCCATAGTCCCAGCCTCTACCCGCTCGCGCAAGTCTTGAGGAAGGCTTCCGCTGTTAACTCCGATGCGGATCGCCGCGCCCTTTTCCTTGCAGGCGTTCACGACGGCCTCTACGCGCTCGCGGCTTCCGATGTTGCCGGGATTGATGCGTATGGCGGCCACGTCGCCCTTTAGGCATTCCAAAGCCAGCCGATAGTCAAAGTGAATGTCGGCCACAAGAGGCATTGAAGTGTTTGAGGCTATTTTGCATAAGCCGGCGGCGCTTTTTATGTCAGGAACGGCAAAGCGGATAATGTCGCAGCCAAGGCCTTCAAGCTCTTGGATTTCCGACAGTATCCGCTCAAATTTAATCGGATTGTCGTCAAGGTCGTCGATTCCCTCTTTCCACATCGTTTGAATGGAAACAGGCTCCGAACCTCCAACGCCAATCCGCCTGACTTTTCCAGAACCGCCTAAATAAACGGTTTTAGTCATTTAGCAAACAATCATTCCGAATACCATGCTGAACAAAGCGATGGTTTCGCAAAGACCTACTACCATGATGTAGTTGGTAAAGCCTTTTCCTGTTTCGCCAAGAGCGTCAGAACCGGCGGCGCCGGCCTTTCCCTGAGCGATGGCTGACATGCACATTGACAAACCGCAGGCGAATCCCATGCCGAGCAAGAAGCACTGCCTTGAGATGTCCGCGCTGGCGGCAGAGGCCAACATTGTCTGCATCAACAAGAATCCGTAGATTGTCTGTGTCAACGGAGCGCCGGCAAATACAACCAAAAGGAATGGAGCGGGCTTGTTGTTCAAGTAGCAGCGCTTCCAAGAGCCGATGGCTCCCTGTCCGGCAATTCCGATTCCAATCGCGCTTCCCAAAGCGGCGATACCCATAACAACACCGGCACCAATCATACCCCAGTTCATAATTTTCTCCTTACCGCATTTTTCGCGGCATATATTTTATTCAGTTTTAAGGCGGAATCAAGCCCGCCTTTTATCCATAATTAAGAGGCGGACTCCGATTCGGCAAACGGCCGATACTTTGTTCCGCTCCAAGCCATTCCCAAGTGCTGGGAGAATTCCAAGGTGTTCAAGCGAACGCCGTGAACAATTACCGAAAGCAAGTTCAAGATCATGTTCAAGCCGTGGCCGAATACCAAAAGGATAACGCCAAAAACCATCATCGTAAGTTTTCCGAACATCGGGCCAGCCATAGCGTTGACCGTTCCGCTGATCGCCGCGCCGGCCAAAGCGACCGCCCACAAGCGAATGTACGAAACGATGTCCGAGAACACGTTTACGATTCCAAGGAACACGCTGATGATGTTCTTTAGGCTTTCCAAGATGGACTTGCCCACGCTTTCCTCGTAGTTTGAGAAGATGAAGTTGAGCATAAAGCCAAAGCCCAACAAGCCCAAACAGGCGGTCGGGAAATAGCTTGGCGCCATCCAGCCAAAGACGTTCACAGGCTGTCCGTTGTCCATAAGCGGGAACACGTAGTTCACGCCGTCAGCGACTACCATGCTGAGCACAACATAGAAGGTTCCCCAAAGTTGCAAGAGCGAGCCAAAGTCGCCCAAGCATTTTAGGCTCTTTCTGTGAGCGATAGTGCACGTGATGTGCGCCACGCTCAATTGTATCAAAGCAAGGATAAAGCAGAAGACCTGCTGGTTTTTGTCGGCCAAACTCTTTGCCGCTTCGGGCGCCATTCCAAGCAAAACCAGCTTGGGCTGCGAGAAGAGGCGGCTTGAAATTTGAACCAATACCGGCGGCAATTTTTCCGCGGGGATTCCAAACCAAGAGCAAGTCAAAACGCCCCACGCCGCTGTACAAAGTCCCAAGAGCGTGACCAATACCGGAAGGCTCTTCTTTCCTTTCTTGGCTTTTGCCAAAAGCAAAAGGCCGGCCAGCGCTATGATGGCGCCGTATCCTGTGTCCGCGAAAATCATCGCAAAGAAGACGCAGAAGAAAAGCAAGAACCAAGACGAAATGTCGTACTCGTGGTAGCCGGGCGTTACGTCCAAGAAGTCGGTCAACGGATAAATCAAGCTGACCAACTTGTTGTTCTTGAGTTTTGTCGGAACGTTGTCCTCTTCCGCAGGATCGTCAATGGCCAAGGCCCAATGATTTTTGGCGGCCTCGCTTTTGAGGGCTTCCAAAGAATCAACGGGAATGTAGCCGGTAAGCCAAGAAAGAGTCGTGTTGTTTTCCTCGGCCTCTTTTTCCATTCCGGAATAGACGTTCTCAAACTCAATGTCTTTTTCAAGGCTCGTTTGAGCGGCTTGTATAGCCTTAATGTAAACCGCGTTGGCGGCCAAGTCCTTTTCGATTTGAACCGTCTCGGCCTCAAAAGCCTTTATGTCAGCCGCGATTTCTTCGGTTGACTTTTCGGGCATAACGACCTCGTAGGCCTCGGGCGGAAGTCCCGCCGGGCGCTCCGCGTCTGGGCTGTCCATAAGGACCAAAAAGCGCTTTCCGCTCTTTGAAGAGTTTACAAGCAAGGCCTTTACGTCTTCGCCGATCAAGCGGTACTTGTCGTTGGGGACTTCGTACATCTTTAGGTACACGCCCTTTTGAGACAAATAGTCAAAGTCGGCGGGGTTTACGGTTCCCCAAACGCTCAAGCGGTCAATCTCAGTCGCCGAAGCCGCGATCTTTTCCAAGAGGCTCTTTTTGCGCTCTGTAAGGTCGATGGCAAGCTGGGCTTTTTTGACCGCTTCCTCCTGCGAAAGCTGGGGGAACGAAGTCTTTTTGGGCAATTTGATTTCGCCCAAGTAGCCCGCGGCGCTTTGAAGCTTTGCGTAGTCGTTTTTAAGCGCGGCCAACTTTTCGCCCTTGCCTTCCACAGGCTCAAGGTGAACGAGGCCGGCCTTTCGCAAGGCCTTTAAGGCGCTTTCTTTTTCCCTGTCCAAAATGACAAGGGAAACTTTCTTCATAGGCGCTATCATGCTGTCTCCTCCCCTGTCTTTTGCTGCAGTTTTTTCTTAGAAATCTTTGAGCGAACTACGGCCGCAACCTGTTCATCTCCAAGATATACCGTAATCTTCTTTATGTTCGCCTTTGTTTCGGGAATCTTTACTTTTTCAAAAAGATTCACGCGCTGCGTCGTTACGCGCAACTCTTGCGAAAGCAGGCGAACTTGTTCTTCTAGCGTGTCAGCCTCAAGGTCCAAGGAAAGCGCCTTTTCCATGCGGTCGGCGGCCAAGTCAATCCACAAGGGGGTTGAATAAAGGTCGTAGTCTCCGCGCGAAAAATCCGCTCCCTCGTAAACAGGAATGTTGACGCCGGCAATGTTGCCCGTGCCTTTTCGGATGTTCTTAACCGAAACCATGCCGGGCTTGAAGGCGTCTTTTTCGCCAAATACGCTGATCCAAACCTCAAATTCCTTTTCCAAGGCTTTGCGTTGTTCGCGCACTTCTTTGGCGCGCTCTTCTATAGAGCGTATTTCTGTTTGAAGCTGCTGCTTTTTGAGCGTCAATGTCGGAAGATAGCGCTTGTACATTTTAAGCGCGTCTTTCTGGGCCTTGAGCTCGTTTTTTGTCAGCTTAATCTTCGCCATTCATCTACCTATAAACGTCAGCGATTTTATCGAGGCCAGTGTTCCTCAATAAGCTCAGTCTTAATTCCAACTTCGTCTTTGTCAAAGCAGTCCTTAAGAATCTTCCAACCCAAGTCCAAGGCGTCCTCAAGCGCGATGTTCTTTGAAAGATCCATCATCTCTCGTTCGAACATTTCGCCGTATTTAAGGAGCTTTTCGTCCCACGCGCTCATGTTAAAGCCCATGCTCTTCTTTTCGAGCGTGTCCTTGTATGAAGCGTAAAGGCGGATCATGCCGTCCATAAGGGCGCGGTGGTCGTTGCGAGTCTTGCCGTTAACGTTCTGCTTAAGGCGCGAGAGCGAACCGAACGGCTCGATGCGGCCGCCCTTAAGGTAGTACTGGCCCTCGGTGATGTATCCCGTGTTGTCCGGAACCGGGTGTGTTACGTCGTCGCCAGGCATTGTCGTTACCGCAAGGATCGTTACAGAGCCTGAATCGGCAAAGTCAACGGCCTTTTCGTAGCGGGCGGCCAACTGTGAGTAAAGGTCTCCCGGATAACCGCGGTTTGACGGAACCTGTTCCTGAGTGATGGCGATTTCCTTCATTGAGTCGGCGAAGTTTGTCATGTCGGTAAGAAGGACAAGAACGTCCTTTCCCTGCAAGGCAAACTGTTCCGCGACGGCCAACGAAAGGTCAGGAATCTTTTTACATTCTACCGACGGGTCGGCGGCCGTGTGGACGAACATTACAGTTCGGCTTAGGGCGCCGCCGTTTTCGAGCGTATTCTTAAAGTACAAGTAGTCGTCGTACTTAAGTCCCATTCCGCCCAAGATGATTACGTCAACTTCGGCTTGCATGGCGATGCGCGCCAAGAGCTGGTTGTAAGGCTCGCCTGAGATTGAGAAAATCGGAAGCTTTTGCGATACGACCAATGTGTTGAACATGTCGATCATCGGGATTCCGGTGCGGATCATGCGGCGCGCCATAATGCGCTTTGTCGGGTTTACCGAAGGGCCGCCGATCGTTACCAAGTTTTCGGCCAATGAAGGACCGTTGTCGCGGGGCTCGGCCGAACCGTTGAAGATGCGGCCAAGGAGGTTGTCGCTAAAGCTGACTTCCATTCTGTGGCCAAGGAATTTGATGTGGTCGCCGGTCGAAACGCCGCGGCCGCCTGCGAATACCTGGAGCGAAACGTTGTTGCCCTGGATGTTCGAGACCTCAGCCAATGACTTTCCGAATCTTGTTTCAATTTCGGCCAATTCGCCGTAAGCCACGTCGTCGGCTTTTACGGTGATTACGCTTCCGTTGATTGATTCAATTTTGCTGTAAACTTTGTTCATTATTCACCGTCCTTAAGAAGAGCTTCGCCCGCTTTTGTGAGCGCGCCTTTTTTCTGTGAATAAATTGAGTCAATCTCTTTTTCGAGAGAATTGAATTTATCCGACTTGTATTCAACGTAGTTCCAGTCGCCGAATGTCTTTCTAAGCTGGTTAAAGAAGCCGCGGGCTTCGTCTTTGTCGTTAAGCTCAAAGTCGCTGGCCATAACCATAAGAACTTTCTTAAAGACATAGGTCTGGCGCTCTACCGGACAAGCGGCGTCGATTTCGTCGAATGAGTTCTGCTGGAAGTAAACCGCGTCAAGGAATTCGCTCTTGAGATAAGCTACAAAGTCCTCTGTCGTAGTTCCTTCTTCGCCTACTACCTTCATCATTTGGTTGACTTCGGTTCCGCGCTTAAAGGCGCTGCGAGCGTAGTCTACCCAGTCCTTGCGGATAACCGGATTGTACTTTGACCAAGAGGCGATCGGGTCAATGGCCGGATACTTGCGGGCGTCAGAGCGCTCGCGGGTAAGGCCGTGGAAGGCTCCTACTACTTTAAGGGTGGCCTGTGTTACAGGTTCCTCAAAGTTACCGCCGGCCGGAGATACCGTTCCGCCGATTGTTACAGAGCCCTTGCTTCCGTCGCGGAGGCGAACCTGTCCGGCGCGCTCGTAGAAGGCCGCGATGTAGCTTTCCAAGTAAGCCGGGAAGGCTTCTTCGCCAGGAATCTCTTCCAAGCGGCCTGACATTTCGCGCAAGGCCTGCGCCCAGCGGGATGTCGAGTCGGCCAAAAGCAATACGTTGAGTCCCATCTGGCGATAGTACTCGGCCAAAGTCACTGAAGTGTAAACCGAAGCTTCGCGAGAGGCTACCGGCATTGAAGAAGTGTTGCAGATGATGATTGTTCTTTCCATCAAAGAGCGGCCCGTGCGGGGGTCTTTGAGTTCAGGGAACTCGGTGATCGTTTCTACAACTTCGCCCGCGCGTTCGCCGCAAGCCGCGATGATTACGATGTCAACGTCCGCGTTGCGGCTGGTCGTGTGCTGGATAACGGTCTTTCCGGCGCCGAAGGGCCCCGGAATACAATATGTTCCGCCCTTGGCTACAGGGAAGAATGTGTCGATCAAGCGGGTCTTTGTGACCATCGTTTCTGTCGGCTCAAGGCGCTCGGCGTAGCAGTCAACGGCGCGCTTAACCGGCCAGTAGAAGGCCATCGTAAGCTTCTTTTCGTTGCCCTTTTCGTCCGTCACGACGCAGAGGGTGTCGTCAAGTTTGTACTTTCCCGCGGGAACGATTGACTTAACCTTGTAAACTCCAAGCATGTCAAAGGGCACCAAAATCTTGTGGGTAAAGGGTCCTTCGGGAACGGAGCCAAAGTAGTCGCCGCGGTAAAGGGTGTCGCCCGGTTTTGAAATCGGGGTAAAGTCCCATTCCTTTTGCGTCGGAAGCGGCTCAACGTAAAAACCGCGCTCCAAGAAGTAGCCGGCTTTTTCGGCCAATTCGGGAAGCGGGTTCTGCAAACCGTCGTAAACGTGGCCCAAAAGTCCAGGGCCAAGGCGAACGGCAAGCATTTCGCCGGTGAACTCTACGTCACAGCCGGCCTTGATGCCTTCCGTCATCTCAAAAATCTGCATTTGGGCTGTGTTTCCGCGGATGCGGATGATTTCGCCCTTGAGTTTTGTGTCCTCGACCTTAACGTAGCCGACTTCGTTCATCGTGACAGTTCCGTCAAACTGAACGGAGACCATGTTTCCGTTAATGCCGATTACTTTTCCTGTGGTCATTTTGACTCCTCTAGTATTTCATCGTAAATTTTATGGTAGGAAGCTTTGCCCGTCTCCACGTCGAACTTTTTCATGCGCTGGGCAAGCATCAACTTCAATCCGTAGGCGATCACCGCGTCAACGCTAAAGTTGTCCAGCGGAGAAAGCGAATTGAGCGTTTCCATCCTATACTCGTTGAGGTATTCCTCGGCCGCAAGGGGGCTGTCCATTCCAACGGCGGTTCTAGCCGCCTGGATGATGTCGGCCGTGCAACCGGCTGGCAGCATCTCGGCCTCCTTTTTCATCTTGAGCGCGCGGACTTGAGCCAAAGCGAAGCGCAGGCAGCGTTCCTTTTCGTTCCATTTGTCAAGGAAAGCGGAACCTGTCTTGCCCTCTTTTTTTGGCGGCTCAAGCGAAAGATTTTGGATAATCTTTACGCTCTTTGCGTCAAGAAAACGGCCGCAGAGATCCCTGTAGTATTGTTCGGTTATCGGAAGCTGCCTTGAGTCGAGGTTTTCGACGGAAGGAAGCTGCGAAACCAAGTAGTACTGCTTTGACACTCTTTAGGCCTCTTTTGCGGCCGCTCCTACAAGCGCGGCGATTTTTGGGTTCAAGTAAGCGGCAAAAAGCTCGGCGACGCTTTCGGCTGAATAGTCGTAGTAAGCGCTTCCGTCCTTAAGGCCGATTCTAAAGCCCGACGTCAAAGAAGCGTCGGCTTTGATTTCCATGCCCTTTGCGATTTGATCCTTGAGGGCGCCCTTAAGGCCGCTTTCCAAAGCGTCCAAGTCGCTCTTGGACAAAAGAACCGCCAAATCGGCCGAGTCGGCTTTGTCAGCCCAAGCCTTTACGGTTTCGGGAATCAACTTGGCCAGCAAGTCCTTTGAATAGGTCTTGGCCGTCTCGTCCTGGACGATGGCCTTAAGCTGGGCGTTGATGCCGTCGCGGAATGAAATGAGTAGATTGCGGGAGGCTTGCTTTACAGCGTCTTCGCTTGCCTTTTGGAAGCGCTCGCTTGTAGCCTTAGCTTCTTTTTCAATACTCTCTGCCTGTGACTTTGCGTCGTTTACAATTGAAGCGGCTTTAGCTTCCGCTTCGGCGATAATCTTGGCGGCCTGTTCTTCCGCCGACGCAACGCCGTCCTTTTTGATCTTGTCGATCAATTCCTGCAATTGAACGTCCATTCATGCTCCTTATTATGCATAAACTAATATTGGGTACAATTTATAATGAACCATTATAGCGCGCCTTTAGCAAAAAATCAAATATTTTTTTTGATATGAGAAATTTTTGAAATTTAAACAATATTAAGGAAGAAAAAAATGGCGCGCTTTTGCAAATTTGTAATTATTGACGTTCGCGCCTCGCGGCGCGAAGGCAATAACACGCTTTTACCATTCAAAGCCGTAGACTGTGACGGCATTGTAGGTCTCTTTTGGCTTTAGGACGCAAGGCGGAAAGTCCGGCTTGTTGGGAGCGTCGGGAAAGCGCTGGCTTTCCAAGCAAATCGCGCCGTGCTTAACCATGCGGATGCCGTTCTTTCCGGGGATTCCTTCAACCCAGTTGGCGGTGTAAACCTGGACGCCCTCTTGGTTTGTTTCCATCGTCATTTTGCGGCCGCTTTTGGGGTCTTTTAAAACGGCGCAGCGGACAAGCTTTTTGGGGTCGGGAGCGGCGCCCTTGCCCTTATAGGCCGGAGTGACGTAGCAATGGTCGTAGCCGGGAGCGACTTTTTCGATGTCGCGGCCGATTGTCTTGGCCTTTGTAAAGTCAAAGGGAGTTCCGGCAAGATCGATGATTTTTCCGGTGGGAATGAGGTTCTTGTCGACTTCCAAGTAGCCCTTGCAGTCGGACTGAAGCTCGTGGTCAAGAATAGTTCCGCTTCCGGCAAGGTTAAAGTAAGCGTGGTTGGTGAAATTTACCGGCGTGGCTTTGTCGGTCTTGGCCTTGTATTGCATTGTAATCTTATTGTCCTTGCTGAGCGTGTAGATTACTGTAACGTCAAGGTTACCCGGAAAGCCCTGCTCTCCGTCGGGGCTGCGGCGCTTGAACTCAACTCCGCAAGAGCTTTTTCCTTCTATGGCTTTGGCCTTCCAAACCTGGTGGTCCAAGCGGAAAAAGCCTCCGTGCAAGGTGTTGATTTTATTGTCGTTTTTGTCAAGCTGGTATTTTTTTCCTTCAACGCTAAAAGCCGCGCCGCCGATGCGGTTGGCAAAGCGGCCCACGATGGAGCCGAATGAGTAGCCGTCTGACATAACGTATTCGGGCAAGGTCGAATAGCCCAAGAGGATGTCGCTTACGGGGCCGTTCTTTTGCGGAAGGTAGATTCCCGTAAGGGTGCAGCCGTAGTCAGTCACTGTAAAGGACATCTTTCCGTTTGAAACAGTGAACAAGTGGACTTCCTGTCCGTTTGCAAGGGTGGCCAACTTTTGTTTTTTTACGCTCATATTTATCTCCTATCTTTATTAGTTCATGTCCAGAACAAGCTGGACTTCGGTTGTCGAATGGTCAGTCTCGGAAGCGATTTCCTCGACTGATTTTCCCAATTCCGCCAATTCCTTTACGCGGCGGACAAAGGGCTTTTTGGGCTTTATCGGGTTGTCGCTGGCGACTATTTTTGTTTTTATAATCGGAACCTTTCCGTAAGCGTCGCCGTCTTTGGTGACCGTAATTTGCGGGTCTTCAAAAAGCGACTTTTGCGCGTTTTCCTTAAAAAGGCCTGTAAGGGCGACAGCCTCATCCTCGCCGGGAAGCTCGTTTTGCTTGTAGGCGGCCGCGGCCTTTGAGGATCCGCGCTTGGAAGACTTGGACACAGTCGAAGAGCTTTGAGAAACGGCGGCCTTTCCCCTTCCTTTTTTGGGAGCCGCGGAGGCGGTTTGCAAGTTTAGCTGGGCTTGGAAGGCGGCGCCTTTTTCGGCGTTTTCCAACTCGTGGCGCAAAATGGCCACCTTTCGCTCAGCCTCGGCGCTGGCGGCTTTTAATTCCTTTATCTTTTCGTCGATCAAGTTTATGTTCGAAAGAGTGTTTCGCTGGGCGTCCGCAATAAGGCTGTCCATTCCATCGCGGAATTTTACCATTATGTCGTCAGCGCTAAAAAGCTTCTTAAAGCGGATCAAAAAGACCAACCATAAAAGAAGGTTTATCAATGTAAGGGAAGAAACTAAAAAGACGCCCATTCTTTTACCTCGTGATGTTTATATGAACGCCAATCGCGGGATCTCTGATTTCGTACTCTTGCTTTTTTGGGGGCTCTTCTTGCTGGCCTTCCTTTTTCTTTTGGGCGCCGGCTTCCGCTCCGTCCGAACCTTTGGCGTCGGCCTTAATCTTTCCTGTTTGCGCCTCGTTCGCCGCGGTTTTTTGAACGGTTTGCGATTGCTGCAAGTTTTGGTTTACAATGCTTTGGGTTTGAATCGATTGCGACAAGGCGGCGCCCTGTCCTTCGCTGGCCACGCGCTGGGCGACGTTGGCCATTTGAGAATACATTGTCTGAAGGTCAATAGGCTGCAAAGCCATTAACTTGAATATCCTTCCGGCATTTGGAGGCCGGTCATGTCGGGCGCCTCGTACTTTCCGGTGCGGATAAAGCCGCCTTCCATAAAGTACGTGACGTTCTTAGTGTCGGCTCGGACTTCCTGCAAGGTGTCGCGAATGTAAATCTTGACGCCCGCAAAGACGTTTCCTTCCGCCTTTACCTTTCCAAAGACCTTAAGCTCGTGCAAATGTTCCTGTATTTGGTCGATTTCTTCTGAAATCTTTTCTGATTCAATAGTGATTTCTTGCCTGCGGCTCTTGTATTGGGCAAGCGCCTCTTCTTTTTCTTTGGGAAGAGTTCGTCTGGCCTTTTTATAGTTCTCCAAGGTAAGAATGTTGTTCTCAACGTCCTCAAGCTCGCGAACCAAATCGTTTTGCTGGCCCTGGATTAATTCCAAGCGGTGCTTGGCGCGGGGGTCAAAGCCGACTTCAAGGATTGTTTCCGTTCCGCCGCCTGGCGAGCCGATATTGCGGGCCGCGATTTCTTCGGTGGCAAAGAGATGGCCGCCGGTAATCTGGGCTTTTTTTCCGTTAAGGACAATGCGCTTCATCGCGCTTACTTCGCTGTTCATGATGCTGTCAGAAACAATGCAGAACTCTTCGACCTCGACCTTGGCGCTTTGAATGAACTTGGCCCACAAGGACTTTCCGCAGTGAACTTCGCCTTCGTCGTGGCCAAAAATGCCGGCCGAAACGATGATGTTGCCGCGCTCGCTCTTGATAAAGCTTTTTCCGACAGTGCCGGAAATTTCGATGTCGCCGGTGGCCTTGATTTCGTAGCCGTCGTCCACGTTTCCTTTGACGATAACGCTTCCCAAAAAGTCGATGTTGCCGGTTTTGATTCCGACGCTTTCCAATTCCAATACAGGCTCGACGTTGATTTTTTGGTCGTCGTAGTGAACGCGGCCGGCCTCGCTGGCGATGACTGTGACTCCGTCTTTGTCAAGCTCAACGTTTTTGCCCAACGGAATCTTGATGTCTTTTCCGTTCTTGGCCTCAAGGTAGCGGCCAAACAAGGTTTTTCCGGCTTTTCCGCGCTCGGGCTGAATTTTTGTGGCAAGGGGCTGGCCTTTGACGACGTTTTGAATTTTGTTAAGTTCCTTAAAGTTAACCTTGCCGTCGCCGGCCTCTTTAATCTTAAGCTTTGTCGGGTCAGTCTCAAAGTTAAAGGCGATGTATGCGTCGCGGCCGTCTTGGGGCATAATGGCGTGGGCGACTTCGCAAGGAGCGCCGTAAACGGGATTGTCAACCCATTCGGCGATTTTGTCGTCTTCGATGCCGGCGACAACTCCCTGGGTCTCCAAGGCGCGCCTGATTTGGTCTGCCGTGATTTCGCCTCCGCTCATAGCGGGAGCTGTTGCCGTAAGAGTGGCTTCCATCTCGTCTTTGGAAACGTCAATGATAAGCATGGCGTCGCCGGCCTTGATGTGCTTGTAAAGGCCAATAGGCTCGTAATTTCCGTTGGTTCCCTTTTTGGCGTATTCCTTGATCTTTCCTTCTTCGATGCTAACGGTGTCGGGACGGCGGGCGTCGTTGATGATGTCTTTGGCGTCAACATGGCGGCCTTTTCCAACAGGCATAATGACTTTGAGCATAATCTCGTCGCCAAAGTGTCGGATATAGTAAAGTCCGTCCTGATCGACAATCTTAACCTCTTCGTCAAGCTCGTCCGTTGCAAAAGCGTCTTGGGCCGCGGACTTTTTCTTTTTTGCAAGAGAGGCCGCGTTTTGGTAAATGCGAAGCTTCCAAGGCTTTTTTGCCAAGCCCAAAAAGCCGTCGCTGCCCCTTTCTAGGATTTCATATTCAAGGTTTACGATTCTGGCGTCAAGCTGAGTGGCGGCGTCGGCCAAGGCCTCGTCAAGCGAATCGGCGTTAACCTCAATCGCGTTGAGAGACTTGTCCTGCTCCAGCAGAGTCTCCATGTCTTTTCGGATGACTTCAAGACCAACCATTCTTACATAATTCCTTTTCGCAAGTTAGTCAACTTGGCTCTAAGGCGCAAGTTTGCCTTTGTGTGCAACTGGCTTATGCGCGACTCGCTGACTTCCAATACTTGTCCGATTTCCTTAAAAGTCAAATCTTCGTGGTAGTACAAAACGATTACCATCTTTTCTTTTTCCGGCAACTCGTTAATCGCCTGGATGATGATTTTGCGGATTTCCTCCCGTTCCACGATAACGTCAGGGTTAAGGCTTGAAGGAGACTCGATGCTGTCTCCGATTGACATATGGTCGTTGTCGTTTCCGCTGTACCAAACGTCGTTAAGAGAAAGAACGCTGGTGCCCGAAAGCTTCATGACAGTTTGCTGGTATTCTTCTTCGCTTACGCCAAGCTTTCCGGCGATTTCGGCGTCGCTGGCGGAACGGCCAAGGCGGGCCTCAAGGTCGCCGATTGTGTCTTCTATCTCGCGCGACTTTTGGCGGACGCTGCGGGGAACCCAGTCCAATTGGCGAAGCTCGTCAAAGATGGCGCCGCGAATTCTTGTCACGGCGTATGTCTTGAATTTTACGTTTTTATCCGGATCGTATTTTTCGATGGCGTCCAAAAGGCCAAATTGGCCAAAGCCCACAAGGTCGTCAAACTCTACGCTAGAAGGCATGCCTACGCTAACCTTGCCGGCGACATATTTTACAAGCGGCATGTACTGCCGAATGATTTTGTCGCGCAAGTCGGGAGAGCGAGTCTCCTTGTATTCGTTCCAAAGTTCGTCTTCTGTCTTTTCTTCAACAAGAGTTGATTCCATACTCCACACCCTGCTTTTATTCTTCTGTCTTCAATATCGTTCTAATCGCTTCCGCCATTATCGGAGCGTCTTTTACATCCGCCACCTTTCCGTCAGAAAGCTCGGTCTGCCTGCGAACATGCGCCATGCCTTCTTCCGCAAACTCACTATCTTCAATGACGCCGTCATCCTGCGCTTCCGCGCCTGAACCGCCGCCAATTTCTCCAATATCAGGCAAGTCGTCCAACTCGTCGCCGCCCGCCGATCCAGAACTTGCCGGAGCTCCGCCCGCCGCCAAATTGACCGGCGAAAACGCAGGCTTTGAGTCGCCGGCGGAAGGCGCCAGACTCTCTTGCGGCTCGGGGCTGGCGGGCCGGCTTGCAACCTCCGCCGCCTTTTGCGTTATGTTCTCCGCGGCCTTTTGCTCGCGAACTTTTTCGGCGGCCTCCAACGCTTCGTTTTGCTCCGCCGCGCTAAAGGCTTCTTCTGGAGCGGAAGGAGCCGCAGGGGCGGCCGGCTTGGCCTGGCTTGAAGGCTTTCCTACATCCTCGTTTGAAAGGACATGCTTTCCTTCAACATAAAAGGCCGGAGCTTCCTTGTCGTCGGGCAAATCCTCTTCGCTTACGACCAAGTCAACTCTTGAGCCCATCGCCTTAGGCTCTTCCGCGGCTTCGGCGGGAGCGCTTCCTTCGACCAAAAACTTTGCGTAGACAAACTGAACGCCTACCGCAATCGCTCCAAACAAAAGCCCAAAAATCGTCGCCTTTAAAAGCGAGACTGGAAAGCCCGACTTTGAGGCGATTGCAATTACAAAGGATAAAACGAACGCCGCACAGGCGCTAAAAACTATCGGCTTAATTTTTATCAATTCGTTTTCCCCTTGCAAAAATTCACTATATTATATCACACATTCTAAAAAAATGCTACAAATTTTTACTTTTTAAAGCCCAAAAATTTCTTTAGGAAATTTGAAACTCCCTCGTTGTCAGGAGCCTCCGTTTTCTCAATTCGGCCAACGATGTGCTTTACGCAAATGGCCGGCTTTGACTGCGGAGCGACGACAATAAAAGGCTTTTGCCTAAGCACCGACTTTGGAACGGTATCGTCCTCGTAAACAAAGCCAACGTAGTTGACCTTGTAGTTGAGGAACTGGCCGACGATGGTGATGATGCGGTCGGCGATTCTCTTTCCTTCTTCGGCGGAATGGACGCGGTTTACCAAAAGCTGGATGTTGATTTCGCGGTCTTCGATTTCGGTCGTGATGATTTTAATCATTCCGTACGCGTCGGTAATGGCTGTCGGTTCGGGAGTGGTTACGACATAGACTTCGTCGCTGGCGGCGACAAACGAAAGAACGTTGTTGGAGATTCCAGCTCCTGTGTCTATGATGATGATGTCGGCGTTTGAGAGCGAAGAAAACTGGGTGGCAAAGTAGTCAAGCTCGTCCTTGCTAAGGTTTGCGATTTTTGAAAAACCGTTGGCGCCGGCGATGAACTTGATTCCGTATTCGGAATCCAAGATGATTTCTTGCATCGTCTTTTGCTTGTTGATGACTTGGAGCAAGTTGTATTTGGGGACGACGCTAAGAAGCACGTTTACGTTGGCCATGCCCAAGTCGCCGTCAATCAAGATTACTTTCTTTCCCAACTGGGCGTAGGCGATGGCCATGTTTACGGCCAAGTTTGACTTTCCTACGCCGCCCTTTCCGCTTGTAATGGCGATGACGCGGGTCTTGTGAACGTCGCGGGACTTGGCTTGGTCGGAACCGCCTCTCATAATTTCTCTAAGTTCGCTAATCTGGTCTTCCATTTTATTTTTCTCCAAATTTTTCTTCGATATGAATTCTGTCCACAGTAAAGCCTGCGAGACGAATCAAAAAGTCAACGACACCAGCGCGCTGAATGTTTCGCGAAATCACTTGTCCGTCAGTCCAGTAAGAAATTGACTTTCGCTTTTCGTTCAACACGCTTATTATATTGCCCAAGCGCGTCGTTTCGTCGCACTTGGTGACAATCACAGAGGTATAGCCAAAGGGCTCGTAGTTTTGCATTATGTTCTTTAGGTCGCTCGCCTTTGTGGAAGCTGTAACGGCAAGGTACACGTCGGGATGCAAGCCGTCAACGCTAAGGGTGCTCTTTAGGCGGGCGATGTTTTCCGAATCGTTGGGACTGTAGCCGGAGGTGTCGATGTAGATTACGTCGTAGTCGCCCTTTATCGATTCAAAAATGTTCTTTAAGTCGTCGGCGTTCTCGGCCTTTTGAACGGGCAAGTCCAAAACCTCGCCAAAAGTTTGAAGCTGCTTTTCCGCTCCGATTCTAGTCTTGTCGATTGTTATCATCGTTATGTTAAGAGGCGGCATGTCGGGAGTCTTTTTGCGGATGATTACATTTTGGGCGGCAAGCTTTCCGATTGTCGTTGTCTTTCCGACGCCGGTAGGACCTACGATTACGATTACGCGCGGCGGCCTGTGCGTCTTGGGCTTTGCGATCTCGATCGATTCGCCGATCCAATCCACGACTTGCCTTTCGACTTTATGGAAGTCGTTTAGGTCGTCAAGCGAAAATTCTCTTTTTAGGCGCGCGGTGATTCCGCTTATAAAATCGCGCGTAAACTCGTTGTCGTCAAGCATTTCTTCGATGCGGTCGATCGACTCTATCCGTTCCTCGCCGGAAGAGCGCGGAATCTTTTGCATCGCGGCGGCAATCTCGTTGACCTTGTTGTTGATTTCGCTGATTTGAATTTCCGTTTTTGTCTTTCCGCCGGTCGCGCGGGCCAAAATTTCTTCGCGAATCAAGCGCTGGGTTTCTTCGTCGCTTTCGTAGACCGAAGCCTTTTCGGAACGGCGGTTGACCACATAAGTCACTTTGACGCCCGGCTTTTTAAACAAGCCCAGCGGACCGTAATTTTGAGTCGTGTTCTTGCGATCCATAATCTCGTAGTCGGAACCGTAAAGCTTTCCCAACTGTTCGCGGCAATCGTCCATCGTGTCCGCTGTAAGATATAAGAGTTCTTGCTTTTTCTGATCGGCAAGCATCAGCCTACCCCCTCAACACTTTCTTTAATTTCGCCAAGCGCCTCAACCTCAACGCTAGTATCGGCGGCAACCACTTCGTTAATTGAAAGAACGACGATTCCCGGCAACTCTCTTTCTGTAGAAGTCTTGACCAAAAGGCGAACTTCGGCAGGACAAAGAATAATCGGCACAAGGCCTCGTTCCTGCATAGCGGCAAAAGCCGCGCTGACGTCAGAAATCCACTTGCGGCCGTCAACCGGATCAAGCGCCACATAGGGCTTTGAGCCGTCGGACGGAATAACTTGATGGTTAAGCAAAAGCTCGGCGTAGTCTTGCGACAAATTCATTACGCGCAGCTTGTGGTTTTCGTCGGCGTACTGAAGGCATATTTGCTTTCCCAAAGCCTCGCGAACTTTTTCGGTCAAAATCCAAGGGCCGGCCGCAGGGCCGTAGTTTGCCAAAGTTTCCAAAATAAGAACGATGTTGCGAATCGAAACTTGTTCGCGCAAGAGGTTCTGCAAAACCTTTTCGATTTGTCCGTATGTGAACTTGCAGGTTTCCAAAACTTCGTCGACGACGACTTTGTCCGTTTCAGAAACCTTGTCAATGATTTGCTTGACTTCTTTCCTTCCAAGAATTTCGGCGGCGTGGTTCCTGATGATTTCGGTCAAGTGGGTGGCGATTACAGTAAGGGTGTCAACCACCGCGTATCCCGCCCGCTCAACTTCGGCGCGCTTGTCTTCCGGGATCCAAACGGCTGGCATTCCAAAAGCCGGGTCGCGAGTGGCCTCGCCCTTTACTTCTTCCTTTACGTCGCCGGTATTGATGGCCATATAGTAGCCCATCTTAAGCTTGGCGCGACCCGCTTCGATTCCGCGAATCTTAAACGTGTATTCGCTTGGATCCAAGGATATGTAGTCAACGATTCTAATGTTTGGAACGACAAGTCCCAAGTCAAGTCCAATCTCGCGCCGAATTCTTGTGACGCGCTCCAAAAGCTTGGCGCCCTTTTCGTCGTCAACAAGCGCGATCAAGGCGTAGCCCAACTCAAGCAACAGCGGATCCAGCGGAACGACAGGAGAAGTGTCGGCGGGATTTTGTCCCGTCTGAGTTTTTCCGGCGGCGGTGGCTTCGGCTTGCTTTTTTGCAAGCTCTTGAGCTTCGTTGTCCCTTTGCATTCTGATTCCAGCAAAGACGCTTATCGCTCCCAAAGGAATCAATACGTACCAAGGCATTCCAGGCAAAACGCCAAGAATGGCGATGGCGGCGCCGGCGATGATGTACGTAATGCCGGACCTTGTAAACTGGCTTTGCAATTCGTCGCTTAGCTGGTTTTCCGAATTGCTGGCTGTTACCAACATGCCGGTTGAGAACGAAAGCAAAAGAGACGGAATCTGGCTTAAGAGGCCGTCGCCGATCGTCAGGCGCGAATAAGTTTCGATGGCGCTTCCAAAAGGCTCGCCGCGCAAAATCATTCCGGTGATCAAACCGGCCACCAAGTTTACGACGGTGATAAAAATGCCTGCGATTACGTTTCCGCTTACAAACTTGGAGGAACCGTCCATCGCGCTAAAGAAGTCGCTTTCGTTTCTTATATCAGCTCTCTTTTCCCTAGCCTCTTCTTCTGTGATGGCGCCGGAATTCAACTCTTGGTCAACTGCAAAATTCTTTTGGCTCATCGAGTCCAAGGCAAAGCGGGCGGCGACTTCGCTTACGCGGGTGGCGCCCTTTGTAATTACGATTGTTTGGATAACGATCAAAATGATAAAGATTACCATTCCAACCACAAGGCCGTCGCTTCCCTTGTCGCTTCCTACAACAAAAGAAGAAAAGGCTCTTACCATGCGGCCGTCAAACTGGCTTCCCTTTGTCAGAATCAATCGGGTTGACGAAACGTTTATGCTTAGGCCAAACAAGGTGACAAGCAAAATTATCTGCGGAAAGGTCGTAAGGCGCGAAGGCTTTGGCGTTGAAATTACCGTAAGCAAAAGCAAGACGGAAACGGACAAGTTCATCGCCATAAAGACATCCAATAAAACGGAAGGAAGAGGAATGATCAACATAAGAATGACAAGGATCACTCCTACGCTTACCGCGTTCCGTTGAATAAATGAGAGCGTGTTATTCTGTCCTACTTGCGTTTGCGCCATAAGTCCCCACCCAGGCCTTTATATTTACTCGCGTTCCACTAAGACGCGTTGTTGCTAAACTTCTTCAAATGGCTATATACCAACACTATAGCATTTAAATAATTATTTGGTATTATAGCGCCAAGTTCGACGTCTGCATAGAGGCCTCGGGCCAAAGGCCTGTTTTCCACTATCGGAACGTCATTCTCGCGCGCGATTTCCTTGATGCGCTGCGCCATAAAATCCTCTCCCTTTGCGTTGACCATAGGAGCGTCATTAGCCGCCGCGTCATACTTTAGCGCCACGGCAAAGTGCGTCGGGTTTGTGATGACGACATCGCTTTCGGCGACAGCCTTTGGCATGTTGGAAGCCAAAAGCTGGCGCTGCGCCTGCTTGATGCGGCCCTTTACTTCGGGGTCGCCTTCCATTTCCTTATACTCTTCCTTTACTTCCTGCTTTGTCATCTTGAGGGAATCGATGAATTCCTTTCGTTGGATAACATAGTCAGGAATCGAAATCACCAAAAAGAAAACCGCGGCAAAAAACAAAAGCTTAAATGCGATCGACGCGATTTTTCCAAAGGCGCCAAGAATGTTTCCGTTTTGGTGGATGATAAAAAGCAGCTCGCCCATATTGGACCTAATGATTGTAAATGCGGCAAGCACCAACACGGCGACCTTTGCAAGGGACTTTACGATGTTAAAGGCGCCCTGCCTAGAAAAAATAGTCTTCTTAAAATATTCGCCAAAATGCGGAAGAATCTTCTTAAAGTTTGGAGTTATCGGCTTAAGGCTGAACATCCAGCCGCGGTTTTGGATTATGTTGCCCGCAACGCCGGCAATTAGAGCGACAAATGAAATCGGGAGAACCATCTTGATAAAATAATTAAAGAAGACAACGGCGCTGGTTCCGCTAACTGCGTTTCCTTGCGCGCATCTTGTAAAAAAGAAAACCAAGATTTCCTCAAAATTCTTCAACAGCCACTTTGCCAAAAGCATCAAGGTTAAAACGGAAAACACAAACACAAAGGCGCCGTTGACTTCTTGGCTTTTTGCGACGCGGCCTTCTTTTCTGGCTTTTTCAAGTTTTAGGTCCGAGGGCTCCTCAGTTCTTCCCTCGTCTTCGGCGGCAAACCACTGCAAGTCTATGTCTTCAAAGCTCATATCCTTTTGCCCCCTAAAGCTAAAAACAACTGCTCAAGGCGGGCAAAGCCGCCGTCAAAGCATCTGTTGAACGCGTCTATCAAGCTTGGCATCAAAGCGGTCAAAATAAAGAATGAAGTCAAAAGCATCACCGGGAAACCTTCGCTTAAAAGGTTCATCTGCGGCGCCGCCTTTGAAAGAATGCCGGTCGAAATCGTAATCAGCATCAAAGTTCCAATAATCGGGAGCGAAATCACAAGCGCGTTGGCAAAAAGTTCCGACAAGCCCTTCATAAAGAAGCGCGGCAAAACGGCGCCGGAAAGCATGTCGTTCACTATGGAAAAAGCGTTTAAAGTTTTAAAGCTGGAAACCAAGCCGCCCAAAAAGAGCTTTTGGAAAAGCCGCGTTTGCATGAATATCAGCATAGCGATCAAGTTTAGGTACTGGCCCATAAGGGGGTTTTCGACCTGGCTAAGGGCGTCGTAAACTTCGCTGGCCGAAAAGCCCATTTGGAAGGCAAAGAACTGGCCGGCCGTGCTAAAGGCGGCGAAAATTATCGTGATGTAAAAACCGGTGATAACGCCGATCAAGGCCTCGCCGACCATCAGCATAATGAATTGCGCCGTAAAAGTTTGCTCGGGCGACAAGAATTTTGAGTAAGAGGAGTAATCGACCTGGCCATAAATGTTAAAGGCCATAAAGCCCGCCAAGGCAACCTTTGCCGCGCTGGGAATGTTTCGCATGCTAAACAAGGGAAGCGTCATCAAAAGCGAGAAACATCTTATTGCTACAAGCAGGAACACAGGCGCCTGCGACAAAAGCTGGTCAAACAAAAACTACTCTCTCCTACATCCTTGATATGCTTCTAAAAAGCGTTATCGTGTAATCCCTAAGCTCGGCGAACATCCAGCCGCCCAAAAGCGCCAAGACCGCCAAAATAGTCAGCATCTTTGGCAAAAAAGTCAAAGTTTGCTCTTGGATAGAAGTCGTCGCCTGAAAAATCGCCACAAACAAGCCGACAAGCAAAGCCGCTCCCAAAACAGGAGCGATCAAAATAAAAACTTGCATAATGCCGGCCCGCATTAAATTTGTCACCTGTCCAACATCCATACGCCGTTACCTCAACACAGAATAGAAAAGCTGTTGGGTCAAAAGGCCCCAACCGTCAACCAAAACAAAGAGCATCAACTTAAAGGGCATGGAAATTTGAACCGGAGGAAGCATCATCATGCCCATGCTCATCAAAATGCTCGCGACAACCATGTCTATGATAATAAAAGGAATGTACAAGTAAATGCCGATCTTAAAGGCCGCCGTAAGCTCGTGCAAAATGTACGAAGGAACCAAAACATATGTCGGAACGTCGTCAAGAGTTTCGGGCTTGTCAAGGCCGCGCATGTTCATAAACATTTTGATGTAGCTTGTGTCGTCAGTCATTTGTGAATACATAAAGTAGCGGATCGGCTTTTGCGCGCCGTCAAAGGCGGCCTCTAGGCCTATCTGGCCGTCGCGCATCGGCTTAAAGGAATTGTCATAAATATTGGTGAACGTTGGCCACATTATAAAAAGAGTCATAAAAAAGGCGATGCCGTTCAATACGCTTGTCGGAGGAACTTGCTGCAATGAAAGCGCGCGCTTGATAAAGTCAAGCACGATCGAAAAGCGCAAAAAGCAAGTGAGCAAAATCAAAAGGCTTGGCGCAAGCGTCAAGAGAGTCAGCATTATCAAAAGCTGCACGCTAAAAGCGACTTGCTCGCCGTTTTGCGGACGGGTTATGTTTATGTCAATGTTGGGTATTTGAACCGGGTTTACGTTGCCCTGCATCTGCATCGTTCCGCGGGTTGAGCCTTGCGGAAAGTTTGGATCGTCAACCGCTCGGCCGGCGGCCTGCGACGAAACCGGAAAGGCGCAGAGAACGCTTAGAAACGCAAACAAGGCGAGACGCGCAAAATGTTTTCTTAAAAAAATCGCCTTACTTGCCATTCTTAAACTTCTCTTTTTGCTTGTTAAAGAATTCTGTTATTGACTTTGAGGCGTTTCTTTCGCCTTCGTTTGCGTTGGGATTTTTTGGATTAAGGAAAAGCGAAAGCACGTCGCTAAAATTTCTGGCGCGCGCGACGCTTTGGTTTCTGTCCGCGTTAAGGTTCATCGCGTCAACCAATTCCTTGTCGTTGATTTCGCCAAGCAAGTCGATGGAATTGTCGGTGACTCCGATTAAATACGCGCGCTCCAAAAGCGTGACGATTTGAACGGTTTTTCCGGGCGAGACAGTGACTTGCGCCACTTTACGCAAGAAGGTGTCGTCGTCGGCGATTCCTCCGCCCATTTTCTTTCGCATAAAACTCATCACAAGGTAAATGCAAACGACAACGACGATCAAAACAAAAATCATTCTAAAGAAAACCCAAACCGTCGAGCCCGAGCGAGGCCTGTCCAAAGCGGCGGCTCCCGTTCCGCTTGCATCCCCAATAGCAAGAGTGGATTCGTCAGGCAAAGCGGCGCCTGCGTTTATCGTTGACTGAGAGGAAATTGAATCGTTAGAAGAATTTGCCTGCGCGCGCGCGAGGCCTAGAAAAAGAGAAAAAGCGCAAATAAACGCCAATGTGATTTTTGAGACTTTCAATGTTTCCCCCACCCAAATATAAGCCGGCAGCTTTCCCCAAAACTGGCCGGCCTTTGTTTATTACCTTAACTCGGAGACGCGTTCCTGCGGAGAAAGAATCTCCGTGATACGAACGCCGAAGTTTTCGTCGATAACTACAACCTCGCCTTTGGCGATCGGCTTGTGGTTGACCAAAATGTCAACCGGTTCGCCGGCCAATTTATCAAGCTCGATGATCGTACCTTCGCCAAAGCCAAGGATTTCCTTGATCGGCTTTTTGGTGCGGCCAAGCTCTACGGTCATTTCCATGAAAACGTCCATCAAAAGACCGATGTTTCCCTGGTCCGACGGAGAAGCGCCGCCCATCAAATTTGGATACTGCAAAGACTGTACGTTAGGAGTCTGGCCCATCATCGCGCCCATGCCGCCCATCGGCATTCCGCCCATTGCGCTGCCCATTGGCATTCCTCCCATTCCACCCATAGCTGCTCCGCCCATCGGCATTCCGCCCATAGGCGCTCCACCCATCTGCATTCCGCCCATCGGGGCGCCGGCCATTCCGCCAAGGCTTGCCATATCGGCAGCGTTAAGCGATCCTCCGGCAGGAGCGGCTGCGGCGCCGCCTCCCAATGCGACTGCGATTGATTGAGCGGGATCGCCTCCAACGGCTTCCCACAAAGTATAAGCTTGGCCGTCGATAGTCAACGGAAAAGTGAACAATGCGAATGTATTTTGCGGAATGCGAACCATCGCCTTAGGAACGCTGATTGATTCCGCGGGATTACAAGCAAGGCCTGCCAATTTTCCGGTCTTGTCAAGCGCCGTAATCTCATCGTTTGTATGCGTAGAAAGCGTCTCGTTGATGACACTCATAGCCATGTCATCAAGGGCCGCGTTTTCTTCTTTGTTTATAAGGCTGACCAACTTTTGAGCGCATTCTGTTGAGACAACATAAAGGTGGTCGCCCTTGACTCCGTTAGAGAAATCGGCGGTTGTGGCGATTACCATCTCAGGCAGCTTGGCAAGGAATTGATCGCGCGTGGCTCCTTCGACAGTAGGATCGCCGGCCGAAACCTCAACGCCGGTCATTTGCTTTAAGTTTTCTACGAGAGGATCCTTCAACTCGCCCGCGAATTTTGTAAGAGTCGCCGCGTCTATGTTAGCCGACGGCGCGCCGGAAACTTGCCCTGACGCGTTAAGGCCGTCCATTGGAACGCCCGAAAGCAGCGCGTCGATTTCATCTTGGGAAATTACGCCATCACTCATACTGTTTCATCTCCTTCTACGGAAAGCTCTTCAAATTCATCAGCGCCCTCGTCCGCGAGTTTGCCTGTAACCTGAACCGCCATTTTTTTGCCCACAACACCGGGCTGGCAAAAGTATTTTTTCTTGTCGCCAATATTCAATGTCAGCTGGTCGCCGACTTTTGTGTTTGAAAGTTTTACAACATCGCCGCACCTTAAGCTCAATACGTCTCGGATGGGCAAGTTGATGGAACCAATCTCGGCCACAACGTCCATGTCCACCGTTGAAATCTTTTCTTTCAAAGTTCCAAGGTACTGGGTTGTGGAGCTTCTTCTTACAGAGCTGAACCAGAACTGTGAAGAAAGCTTTGAAATGATCGGCTCGATCGTCAAGTAAGGGATACAGAAGTTAATCATTCCCTCTTCTTCGCCGACCTTTGTTTCAAGCGTAACCAGAACAACCATTTCTGTCGGAGGAACGATCTGCGCGAACTGGGGGTTGGTTTCGATTTGTCCCAAGCGGGGTCGCAAGTCGATTACCTGTGTCCAAGCTTCGCGCATGTTGGCCAAAATGCGAACGATGATTCCTTCCATTACGCTTGACTCAATGTCGGTAAGGTCGCGGCTCTTGTTTCCCGTTACCGCTCCCGTTCCGCCGAACAAGCGGTCAATCATGCTGAATGTAATAGCCGGGTCGATTTCCAAAACCGCGTTTCCCTTAAGCGGGTCCATATTGATTACCGCAAGGGTCGTCGGCGTCGGAATCGAACGGATAAATTCCTCGTAGGTCAACTGGTCTACAGTGGCTACGTGAACGTGAACCAAAGAGCGCAACTGGGCCGAAAGCGAGGTTGTTGTAAGACGGGCAAAAGTTTCGTGCATAATCTGCACGGTGCGGATCTGTTCTTTTGAGAATTTGTCAGGACGCTTAAAGTCGTAAATCTTGATTTTACGAGTGTCGGAAACCGCTTTATAGTCGTCGGTTTCTGACTGGCCCGTATTAATCGCGTTGAGTAACTGGTCAATTTCGTCTTGCGAAAGAACGTCTACCATCTAAAATGCCCGCCTCTTTTTTTATTGCGACACAACGTTCAACTTGTCAAAGGACACGGCCTTGATTTTTCCTCTGTTCAAAATCGTGTCGTTTATTTCGTTGCGTATTTCAATTTTAATATTGCCTTCGTTTCGCGGAGTCAACTCCTCTGCGGTTTTGGCCGCAAAGTAATTGCGCAAAAAGTCGCGAATCGGAATTCTTTGGGCTGTGATTTCGGTTGAAGTAACCTTGTCTTCTTTTTTGTAGCCCAAGAAAATGTTCACGACAACGCTCGCGGGAGTTGGATCGCTGGTGCGAGTCTGGATTTCGCTAAGCGAAGTGTACCATTCCAACTCTTCGGCGATTTCCTTATAGTCCTCGCTTACGGGAATCGCGGCCTGGGCCGGCTTATTGCTTCCCATAATGTTCATAGTAATGATTACTACCGTAACTATAAGAATTATCGCGCCCAAAGCGAGCGCTATGTATTTTAATAAAGTCGGAAGCAAGCCTCCAATTCCGCCTTTTTTGGCTGGGGCCGCCGCGGCGCCTTCTTCGTCGCCAAGGTCATCGTTTACATTGTCTTCGTCAGCCATTTTTTACCTCCGTTATAATCTAGCATTAAAAATGCCCTTCGTCTAGAATTACTATGTCAACGCGACGGTTGTAGGCCATAGCCTCTTCCGTGTCGCCTTCAAATTTAGGCCTGGTGTCCGCGTAGCCCGCGACTGAAAACTGCCGCTCGGGAGCGCCAAAGTCGGCAAGGTAATGCAAGACGTTCATCGCGCGCGCGGCAGAAAGCTCCCAATTGCTTATAAACTCTGAATTTTCAGAGTCCACTGGCGTTTTATCGGTATGGCCTTCTATCCTAAATCTTCGGTTTTTTTGCAATAAATCTTTATCACTAAAAAATTCGCTAAGGCGCAAAAGCGTGTCGCGCGTGTCTTCGATGTCCAAGTCCGCGCTGCCTTTTCTAAAGAAGGCGTCGGCCGCCAACGTTATGATCAAGCCGCGCTCGTCGCTGGTAATCGTAATGCGGTTTGACTTTACGTCGGGAGCGAAAAGCGAAACCGCCTTTTTCTTGGCCATGCCAAGAGAGCGGCCCTTTTCTACGGAAGGAAGAGCGCTGATAGTGTTTCCCAAATCGGCAAGGCGGCCGGCGCTAAGCGACATGCCGCCCGAAGTCGTTTCAGTTTGGTGCATCTGAAGGCTTTCGGTGATTGTGGCCAATTGGGTTATGTCAATCTCGGAAGGGTTGTACAACATTACGAAGAAGCAAAGCATCAACGTAATCATGTCGCCATACGTTCCCTGCCAGGCTGTTGACGGTTTTTCAGGCTCTTTCTTCTTACCCATCTAACTAATCCTTCAATACTTCCGAAGCTACGGCCTTTCTTGTGACCGGATCAAGGTATGTCAAAAGCTTTTGGGCGATAACGCGAGAGTTTTCGCCGGCCTGAATGGCCAAAACGCCTTCTATTACCATTTCTTTTACGCGCATTTCCATTGAGTTTTGGCCGATGAGGTTTTGTCCAAACGGAGTCAAAAGCCAGTTGGCCATCATTGAACCGTACAATGTAGTGATCAAGGCTACGGCCATGTTAGGACCGAGCGAGCTCTTGTCTTCCAAGTTGTTCAACATACCAATCAAACCAAGTACGGTACCCATCATTCCGAAGCCAGGGGCAAAGCCGGCCCACTGGTTTACGCAGTTGATCCATTCCATATGGCGGGCTTCGGTTTGGTTCATTTCGTTTTCCATGATTTTGCGAACTACCGCTCCGTCAGTGCCGTCGATTACCAAGCGCAAGCCGCTCTTAAGGAAGGGGTCTTCCAAATCCTCAAGGCCGTCTTCCAAGATCAAAAGGCCTTCGCGGCGCGCTTTGTCAGAAAGGTTTACAATATTTTGAACCAGGGATTTTTCGCCAAAATCGGGAATCTTAAAGGCCTTTCCCATAACCTTAAAAAGGCCGATCGCTTTGTTTAAGGGCGTAAGAATGAACAAGGCCGCGTAAGAACCGCCTACAGTCATGAACACAGACGGAATGTCGATGATTCCGCCCAGCGTACCGCCTGACGTCAATACAGACATGACGATACAAGCCGCGCCGCCCGCAATTCCGATTATTGTCGCTATATCCATTTTATACCTCTTGGGTGTTTATACCGATTCTTTTTCGATAATCAACAATTTTATTTATAATGTCTTCCGGGGAATTCTTTACGATAACTTTTTTTCCGGAGAGCATCGTAATCGTCAAGTCAGGAAGGCTTTCCATCGACTCGATCATATGCGGATTTAAAAAATACTTTGATCCGTTGAGACGCTCAACTTCTATCATATCTAAATTATTTCCCCACTAATAAAGATATGGAAGCATTGGCAAAAATTTACCCTATGCTACTATTCTTTATAGTATCACACCTTGCTAAAAAAAGCAAGTTTATTCTTATAAATTTTCGGATTTTTTTTTATTGAATATTAGGACAAAAATGGGTTATAATAGGCTTGTATGGAAAAAGCCAAAATTCTGATTATCGAAGACGTTCCCGAAATGGCAGACCTGATAGCCCTTTACGTCCAAAACGCGGGCATGGAGCCGCTTGTATACCCTTCCGCGGAAGAAGCGACTTTGGCCTTGCGCGGAAGAGCCCCGTCGGCGCTTTTGCTGGACCTTAACCTGCCGGGAATGAGCGGCATGGATTTCCTAAAAAAATTCCGCGCGGAATACAGGGACTCGATTCCGGTAATAATCGTAAGCGCGCGCAACGCCGACGAAGACATAATCGCCGCCCTTGACTTGGGCGCCGACGAATTTGTCACAAAACCCTTTAGCCCCCGCGTGTTGATCGCCCGCCTGCAGGCAAACCTTAGGCGCCTTACAAAAACCGAGGCGGCGGCGGAAGAATCGATTCAATTTGGCGAATACACAATCTTGGAAAATTCTTGCGTGTTAAAGCGCGGCGTGGCAAAAGTCCGCCTCAGCGCAAGGGAATTTGACGTTTTGGACTTTTTGGTCCACCATCAAGACGAAAACCTGTCTCCCGACAAGATTTTCAACGCGGTTTGGAAGGTTCCCTTTGGAGACGTGACCGCCGTGGCCGTTTACATCCAACGCCTAAGAAAGAAAATCGAGCGGGACCCCCGCAATCCAGAATACATCAAGACGATTTTTAGGTACGGCTACCGCTTTGAGGACCCGCTCAAAAAGAAGGCCGAACAAAAAGCCCAGCAAGCCTCCGGCCAATAAACGATAAATGAAAATACGCAGCCACTTTATCCTTATCATCGTCATATTGACGGCCGTTCCCATTTTGTTCTTGTCCGGCTTTTACGTTTACCTTTACGCGACGGCGCCGGAACGCTTTTTGTTCGACAATTTGGCAAAAATGAAGTCCTTTGACGTAAAGTCCTTGACAAAAAAAGACCGCGCCGCGATCACCAAATACTTGCGCGAGCGTTCGCCAAACCTTGAGGAGGCCTTCTTTTTTTCAGACGGCATCGTAATCCATTCGACAATTCCGTCGATTCCGGACAAGGGAAGAATCGACGCGGAACGACTTTCCGCCCGCATCTTTGAAAAAGCGGAAGATTATTATTACCAAATAAGCTCGATTCCAATCGAAAGCTACGCAAGCCAATTGATCCACTTGGTCCGATACCCCAGGAACGTGGCTCAACGGGGCGCGCTAAACAACGGCTCCCTGCCCCGCCCCCGCGACTTTATAGTTTTTTTCGCAATCATATTCGAAGCCTTCTTCATAGTCCTTTCGCTTACGATGTTCAAAAAAATCGAGTCCTCCTTGAATTTGGTGGAAAAGGAAGCGCAAAAACTAAGGGACGGAGACATTGAGCGGCCGATAGAAATTCCTTTGAACCAAGGCTTTTCCAACGAAATCACAAGCCTCTTGATTCACATGGAGGAGTTCCGCAAAGCGCTAAAAGAAAAGAAAAACCAGCGCGACCGCTTTGTGCTGGGACTGGGCCACGACCTAAAGACGCCGCTTGCCGTAATCAAGGGCTACACCGAAGGAATCTCCGACGGACTTTTTAACGATTCCAAAAAGGAAAGCGAGGCTTTGCAAATCATTCTCCAAAAGACATCGCAGCTTGAAACCATGGTGGACAACATGGTCAACTTTATAAGGATTAGCGAATCCGATTGGTCCAAGACTTTTGAGGAACGGGATCTTGCCGCCTACATTTTGGAATTTGAAAAGAACGCCAAAACCACAGGCGAAATTTTCAACAGAACAGTAACGGTTTCTTGCTCCGTTCCATCTGGAATAAAAGTCAAAATGGACGAACAGCTTGTCTCTCGCGCGCTTGAAAACATTTTCTCAAACGCGATTAGATACTCAGAGCCCGCCGCGGAAATCGACGTAAGCGCCTGCATTGAGAACGGCCGCGCTAAGATTATGATTTCCGACAAGGGAATAGGAATGACGCAAGAAGAGACCGAACGCGCCTTTGAGCTTTTTTTTAGGGGAACGAACTCCCGCCGCGAGCAAGGCCAAGGGATCGGCTTGTCGGTGGTAAAAACAGTGATGGACATTCACAATTGGGAGATCGACGTAAAAAGCGAAAAGGGAATTGGAACCAGCTTTACGATTACGATTCCAATTACTTCTTAGTCCAAGCGACGTCAACGCTTGCGGGCTCTACCGAATCCCCGGACTGAACCAAAGTCTTTTTCTTTCCTACAAGCGATCCGCTTTTTGTAAGCGTCAAGTTCCACTCAATCGGCGAAGCGCTTTCGGCAAAGTTTAATATTGTCTGCCTGTCTATGTCTGGATAGAACGAAGCGTTGAACTTGTCTTTTTGAACGATTTTAATCGACGTTCCGCCCTCGCCCGCCGAGACAGTCACATTCATCGTGGCGCCGTTGTTAAATACGATAAAGCCGCGGCCGCTTCTGAGCAAGATGATTTTGCTGGCGTCCTTTTCGCCGCCCCAAGAGCCCGCGATGTTTTCGGTTCCGCCTTCCGAGCCGGCCGCGGCGGGGCCGCCAGCGATTTTTTGGGCGCCGGCTGTTTCCGAGTCGCTGTTGCCGGCGGCTCCTGACACTACGCTTTGGATCAAGACCTTTGCGTCAGTCAAAATCTTGTAGTAGGAGTCGTACTCCTTTCCCTTGGACACAACGGCTCCGGTGGCCATGTTCTTTGCGATAAAGGCGCACTGCCACTTTTCGTCGCTGCGGGGCCTGTAGATTCTTGTAACAAAGACGATTGTATTGGGATCGGACACCTGGCTCTGCGCGCGCTTAAAGAAAGCCTCGCCGCTTTCGTCGGTTTGAATTTCCTTGTAGGAATCCTTGATTTCGTCGTCGCGCATGTCTTGCGTTTCTAGATAGCTGATTCCTCTAAGCTGAGCGAAGAACAAGTCTTGGGTGATGTTGAGCATGTTTTGGTCGTTTACGTTTGTGACAACGCCATAATAGCAAAGGTTGTATTTTTTCTCCTGCGCAAAGGAAAGTCCTTGCGCAAAAAGGCACAAAGCCGCGAGAAAAATCGTCTTTGCAAAAAACTTGCCCTTAGCCATTCAGCCCCTTTCTAAATTCCCTAGCCATAAGCCTGTCGTTGTCGCGAGCCTTTATCGTCTCGCGCTTGTCATAGGCCTTCTTTCCTTTGCAAACGCCAAGCGTAACCTTTACGCGTCCGTTCTTTAAATAAAAGTCCAAAGGGATCAAAGTGTAACCCTTTTCGTCAACTTTTCTTGCAAGTCTTTTTATCTGATCCCGGTGTAGCAAAAGCTTTTTGGCCCGGTCGGGATTGTGGTTAAAGACGCTGGAATAGGAGTATTCCGCGATATGAAGGCCTTTAACCCAGACTTCTCCCTTTATAATTTCGGCAAAAGCGTCCGGAAAAGACAGATTTCCGGCCTTTACGCACTTGACTTCGGTGCCTACAAGGGCGATTCCGCATTCAATCGAGTCTTCAATAAAGTAATCATAGCGAGCCTTTCGGTTTTCCGCGATTTTTTTTCCGCCTTCTGCCATAACCTAACATTATACAACACTTTCGTTTTTTTTTCAATAATATTGCGCAAAAGCCCGCCTTTGCGCTAAACTGTCGGCATGAGCAAAAACACGAACATTTACGAAATTTCCTTTTCGTTAAAGCAAGAAAGGCGCCGCTTTATCCGAAACGCCATCCTTTTTGTCGTTTCGTTTTTTATCGTGATGAACGCCATCCTTGCCTTTGTGGTTTGCCCGATCCAGCAAAGGTCCGCGTCGATGGAGCCCAACGTTCCCAGCGGAACATGCGTTTTTGCCACTCCAATCGGAAAGAAAATCAAGCGCGGCGAGATAATCGTCATCGCCCAAAGAGAAACAAAGCTTTCTTTTGGACAAAAGATTATGGACTTGTTTGCCGGAGCCTTTACCTTTCAAAAATACCATCCTTGGACAAACGAAAAGGCCTTGATGCGCCGCGCGGTGGCCCTGCCCGGCGACACGATTTACATGAAGGACTTTATCCTTTACATCCAGCCAAAAAACGAAAAGCATTTTTTCACCGAGTTTGAGTTGAACCAAGTTTCTTACAGCGTTGACATTACCGTTCCGCCGACAGGCTGGACTCCGGAGATTGGCGTGCGCGGCTCGTTTGACAAGATGACTTTGGGCGACGATGAATACTACGTTTTGGGCGACAACCGCCTTTCTTGCGCGGACTCGCGCCTTTTTGGAAAAATCAAAGGCTCCAAAATTCAAAAGCGGGTTTTGATGAGCTATTATCCTTTTAGCCAGCTTAAGATTTTTTCATTCCTAAAGTGAGGCCGCCCCTTTACATCCACATTCCCTACTGCCTCCAAAAATGCGGCTATTGCGATTTCTTTTCAAAGCCCAGCGGTTCCGTTCCAACTGAATACGTAAAAGCAGTCTCGCGCCAGATTGAATATTTGGCGAAAGCGTTTTGCGTTGAGGAATGGAAGAGCGTTTACATCGGAGGCGGAACTCCAAGCCTGCTTAATCCTAGCGACTTAAAAAATTTATGCAAGACCATAAAGGCCGCGGCAACGAACAAAGCCGCGCCGCTTGCCGCGAATTGCGAGTGGACGATCGAGATGAATCCCGGAACAATCTCGCGCGAACTTTTGGAGGCCGCGGACGCATGCGGAATCAACCGCTTGAGCGTCGGCGTTCAATGCAAAAACCAAAAAGTCCTGGACGCGATCGGCCGGCGCGCGAGCGAAGCGCAAATCGAAGAAGCGGCGCGATTGATAAAAAATTTTTGGCCTCATGAATGGTCGGCCGACTTGATCGCGGGCCTTCCCTTCCAGACAAAAGAAGACATCGCGCGCGACATAGATTTTATCGAGCGGAACGGAGCCAAGCACGTTTCGCTTTATTCGCTCACGCTGGAAGAAGGAACGCCGCTAAAAAACGCGATTGACGCGGGAAAGATTCCTTACGACGAAGAAGATGCGGAAGAACTGTGGCTTTACGGCCGAGACCTTTTGGAAGAGCGCGGCTTTGCGCAATACGAAGTCAGCAACTTTGCAAAGGCCGGCTTTGAGAGCAAGCACAACTCGGCCTATTGGGCGCTAGACTCTTACTTGGGAGCGGGAGCCGGAGCGGCCGGAACGATTTACGGCTTGCCAGAAGGCTTTCGCTACACAAACGTTTTGGACGCGGCGGAGTACATAAAGTTTTGGAACGAAAACAAAAAAACAAAAGGCTTTACTGACCAAGAAGCGCGCGGCGGAGATTGCTCGCAAGACCATAACGCGGACCTCGCGCGCCAAGAGGCGCCGCAAGACCATAACGTCCGCGCCGCGCTGGGCTTTCCTTGCCAGCTGGAAGCGCTTGACCAAGACACCCAAGAGTTTGAATACTTAATGATGAACCTACGTACCCGGCGCGGCGCGAGCGCCGCCGAATACAAGACTCGCTACGGCAAAGACCTTGCCGCGCGGCTGGACTTCACTGGCCAAAACGCCGGGGCGGCCGCATGGTTGGAGCGGACAGAGCGCGACGGAGACATCTTTTACTCGATGACGCGCGAAGGCCTTTTGTTCTTAAACCGATTTTTGGAGGAGCTATGAAACTTTTTATCTTTGACATGGGCGGAGTCGTAACCACAAACGCAAGCGAAGCCCGCGGCCGCCCCGCCGCCGCTCTTGGCGTAAGCCAAGAAGAAATGGACAGAGCGACAGACGACCTCTTTGACCTGCTTACAATCGGAAAAATCAGCGTAAAAGAATTTTGGAAAACTGTCGGCGAACGCCTTGGAAAGCAAATCGACACTGATTACTTTCACTTGTTCTTCCACCCTGTATTGAACGAGGGAACAAAAAAAATAATTTTGGCCTTGCGAAAAAAAGGCTTCCGCGTCGTTTGCGGAACGAACACAATCGAGTCGCACTACCTTAACCACATTACGCGCGGCGACTACGCTTTTTTTGACCAAACCTACGCGTCGCAAATGATGGGCGTAAAAAAGCCCGACCCGCTTTTTTGGAAACTGATTTTGGACGCCGAAAAATGCGAGCCAAGCGACGCCTTCTTTACCGACGACTTGGAGGCCAACGTCCAAGCCGCCGCCGCGCTGGGCATCCACGCGTTTCAATTTACAAGCGCAAAGGACTTGCGGCGGGCGATAAAAGAATTTTTGCGCGGCTAATTAGTTTGCGCCGGCTTCCGCCTTTAGCCTGATCGCAGGAACGATTCCTCCGCCGGCTGCGTCAACCTTGTCCAAGTCGCAGGCGTAGCCAAAGTCCGTCACGCCGCGAGCGCAGTCGTCCAAGGAATAGCTTGGAGAGCGCAGCCACCACCAGCCGCCGTAAAGGCCTGTGTCGTCTTGCCGGACGCCTTGCGCCTTCGCAAAGTCAGTCGACTTTCGGATGCGGGCGCTTCCCGCTCCGTAAGAATCGTAAACTCCAAAGCCAAAGGCGCTCTTGGTGGCCTCCCGCTCGCTAAGCAAAAAGACCTTGTCGCTTGTGTCCTCGCAATAATATTCGTTTTTTCCGCCGTTCCACAAGACGCCCTTTGTGTCGGGATTGGTGGAACGCTCGCTGTTGTCCACGGCGGACGTTTGGATCCGCCCTTCTTCCTCCGCCGAAAAAGCCGTTTTCAAAAAAGTTTCGTTTAGCCAAGCGCGGACGCGGCTATGCTTGTAGTTGTTGGGAAAGATTGTCTGGCCTCCAAGAGTCCGCTCGCCGTCCGCGCCGTCATAGTAAGGGCCGGAAGCCAAGATTTTTTCTGCCAGCAAAAGCCGCGAGCCTTTTTTGTCTTCCAAAACGCGCCAAGTTATCGGCTCAACCTTGAACCAGTCTTGGCCTAGCCGCGCGTAAAGGGCGCCGTCGCTCCCCTTGCAATATACAAAGGCGCCGACGGCCAACGGCTCGCTCTGGTCAACCAAAACGCCCTCGGCGGCGCGAGTCTGCGGCCATGAGCCAAATTCAATGTAAGTCCAAACAATCTCGCTTTGCCAGCTAAAGTTTGACAGAAAAGAAAGCGCCGCCGGGAGGCCAAGCAGCGCGAGCGCCGTGAATATTAAGGGCAAGAATTTCCTTATAGCTTTCATAATTCCGCAAAAATTATTGAGCGGAGGCCCCTCTTTTGTCAAGGCGCGATATTGACCTGCGGCGCGGCGATTTTGATGGGGACGCTTATAATTCCCAAAGAAAAAAGCGCTAGAATTTTTCTTCCTACTATGTTATAGTGATTCCATGCCTCAAACCTTCTACCAAAGCGACACAGTTTTTACAGTAACTCAGCTTACAAACCTAATCAAAGACATGGTCGAAGGCTCTTTTCCGGAAATCGTGCTTGAGGGCGAGGTTTCAAACTACAGGCCCAGCTCAAGCGGCCACGTTTATTTTGTCATAAAGGACGCGGGAGCGCAAATCGCGGCTGTCATGTGGAAGGGAACGGCGGCGCGCTTGTCGTTCGCTCCCAAAGACGGAAACCTTGTGCGCGTAAAAGGAAAGCTTACCGTCTACCCCGCGCGCGGCAACTACCAAATCGTAATCAACTCAATGGAATTGGCCGGAAGCGGAAACATTCTCCTTATGCTTGAGGAACGGAAGAAAAAGCTTAACGCCGAAGGCCTCTTTGACGAGTCGCGAAAAAAGCCCCTTCCCGCTTTTCCTGACACAATCGGAGTCGTCACAAGCCCGACAGGCGCGGCGCTGCGCGACATCCTTCAAATTACCCGCAGGCGAAGCAAGTACGTAAACGTAATTTTGTTCCCGGCCATCGTGCAGGGAGACACTGCCGCCGCGAGCATCGCCCGGCAAATACAAACCGCCAACGACTACAATATGTGCGACGTCTTAATCGTAGGACGCGGCGGCGGATCCTTGGAAGACTTGCTTCCCTTTAGCGAAGAAATTGTAGTCCGCGCGGTGGCCGACTCAAAGATTCCCGTCATCAGCGCGGTAGGACATGAAATTGACTGGGCCATTTGCGACTTCGCCGCCGACAGGCGCGCTCCGACTCCCAGCGCCGCCGCCGAGCTTGCGGTTCCTGTCTTGGACGACGTTCTTTATTATTTTGAGCAAAAAGAGGCGGAGTTTGAAACGGAGATAAAAAACCGCGTTCAAAAATTGCGCCTTATGATTCAGGAATTTTCGCCTGAAAATTTGGAGCTTAAATTCCGTTCCATCGAACAGCCCTTGCTGCAGCGCTTTGACGACGCAAAGGACGACTTGACCAGCAACATGGAAGACAGAATCAAGGACGCGCGGCAAAAGTTGGAAAAGCAAATTTTGGTTTTGGAAAACGCAAATCCAGCCGCGCTTTTCCAGCGCGGATATTCGATGGTTCGCGACGCGGCCACGGGAAAAATAATCCGCTCGTCTGACGAAGTCGCCAAAGGATCAAAGATAGAAATAGTTCCCGCCAAGGGAAAAATCATAGCCACGGTTGACGCTATAGGAGAATAAATGAAAAACTTTGAAGAAAACTTGGACAGGCTAGAAGAAATTAGCCGCTCGATAAAAGACCCCAACGTAAAGCTTGAAGACGCTCTCAGCGCCTTTGAAGAAGGAATCAAGCTTGCCAAGGGAATGGAAAAAGAAATCGACAAGATCGAAGGAAAAATTCAAGTCTTGATGAACCAGCCTGTGGCCAGCGCGGGCGACAGCCCCGAATTGGATTTGTTCAGCGGAGCGGACGAATCAAGCGGTTCCGCAGGGGCTCCGACATCGGGCTTGAGGCAGTAAGATTTTGCAAGACCAAAAGGCCGCCGCTTCCGTTCCACAAAGAGACATTAAACTCCTCAACGCGGAGACCGCGCGAAAAATCGCGGCCGGCGAAGTCATCGACCGGCCCGCGTCAATCATTCGCGAAACCTTGGACAACTCGGTCGATTCCGGCGCGACGCAAATCAACGTTGAAATCGACGGCGGCGGCATCGACAGAATCCGCGTCCAGGACAACGGCTGCGGAATCAGCAAAGAAAATCTTTTGATGGCCGCCCGCCCCCACGCCACAAGCAAAATCTCGGCGGACACGGACCTTCTTAACCTTACAACTCTTGGCTTTAGAGGAGAGGCGCTTGCGTCAATCGCCGCCGTCTCCCGTCTGACAATCACAAGCGGCGAATGGAAAATGCGCTGCTCGATTACAGAAGACCACATTTTGGAACCCTGCGCGGCAGTTGAGGGAACGATAGTATGCGCCGAAAACTTGTTCGAGAATTTTCCGGCGCGCCGCCAATTCTTAAAGCGGCCGGCAAGCGAAACAAAAATGTGCCGCCAAACTTTTTTGGAAAAAGCCCTTCCCCGCCCGGACATCGCCTTTAGGCTTACGGTTGACGGCCAAATACGAAACGACTTTAGGGCGGGCCAAACTTTAAAGGAACGCTTTTGCGCGGCGCTGGACATTCAGCAAAGCCCCGACTTGTTCTACGAAATAAAGGGCAAGGGCGCGGACTTTTCGTTTAGCCTTGTGATCGGCGACCCATGCGTGGCGCGGCAAGACCGCAAGGACATTTACATTTACGTCAACGGGCGGCGCATCGCCGAATACTCTTTGGTCCAAGCGATCGAATACGGAACTCAGGGCTACTTTCCAAACGGAACGCATCCAGCCGCCGCCCTTTACGCGCAAGTCCGGCCCGACATGGTTGACTTTAACATTCATCCGGCAAAAAAAGAGGCGCGCTTTAAGGACATCGCAGGCCTTCACCACGAAGTAAGCTCTTCGCTGCGGGAATTTTTCCGCGCCCTAAGCGTAAAGCAAATGAAATCCGGTTTGGACGGAACGGAATCCCAGCCGCAAAACGACTTGGCCGACCTTGCAAGCCCAAGAAGCGCGGCCTCATTGGCAGACCTGGCGGACTTGGCCGGCGGCGCTTCCGCCCCGCAGTCTTGGTCTGGAAACAATTCCAGCGGCGCGCAGCCTTGGTCTGGAAGTCCATCATACGGAGCGGGCCGAGCGCCGCGCATCGCGGAACGGCCGCAAAACCTCCGCGTCGCAAGCCCCGGCGCGTTTTCGGCCAACCAAAACGTTTCGGACGCGGCGCCTTCTTGGCAGGAACCGCAATCATACGCAAGCCCAAAAAGCGCGGCGGACTTTCGCTACATCGGCCGCGCGCTGGGAACTTTTATCATCGTAGAAAAAAACAAGGCGCTTTACTTTGTTGACCAGCACGCCGCGCACGAACGCTACCTGTTTGACAAAATAATGAACGGCCAAGAGCAAAGACAGCCGCTCCTCGTTCCTGAAAAAATCGAGCTTGAAAGCATAGAGGACGACCAATACATGGAATCCATCGCGGACGGCTTAAATCGCTACGGCTTTGAATGCCAGCGAAGCGGCGACGCTCAATGGACGTTCACTTCGTTCAACTCAATGTGGAAGGGCGGCATCATAGAACTAAAAAAACTGATTTTTGAAAAGCGCGTCGAGCCAAAGGAATTGATAAGAAAAATCGCCGCGATGGCCGCCTGCCGTTCCGCCGTAAAAGACGGAGACGTGATTGACGACGCCGCGGCCATTGACTTGGTCAAAAAGGCCTTTGACCTTCCGGACCCCCACTGCCCCCACGGCCGCCCCTGCTGGACGGTCGTCACAAAAGAAAAATTGTTTGAGCTTGTAAAGCGAACTTAATTAGCCGTGGCCGCCAAAAGCCTGTCAACCTCCGACTTTTTATAAGTCGGACTCTTTTGCTGCAAAATCTTAAGATAACTCTGGGCGTTGGCGGTATCCTTTAGCGCGATGAAAACCTTGGCAAGCTCTATGTAAGAGTCATAGCTATTGGGGTCGGAATTGATGATCTCCAAATAGCAAGTCTTGGCGTTCTCAAAGTCGCCGGCCTCGGAATAGCACTTGGCCAAATTAAAGCGGACTGTTTGGTCCTTGGGGCTTTTCTTTAGCGCGTTTTGGAAATGCGTTATGGCGTTGGTGTAATCCTTCTTTGCAAGATAGGCGCTTCCCAAATTGTTTTCAAGCTCAAAACTCTTTTCGACCTTGTACGCGTCAAGAAAGAAAGTCAGCGCCATGTCCGCGTCCGGCGGATTCATAGCCATGAACATCACTCCAAGGTTTGTCTTTGTCTTTGCGTTGTCGGGATCCAAGGCAAGAACTTCTTTGTAAAGCTCAATCGCTCTCGCCTCGTTTTTCATCGCTTCTTCTATCAAACCGTAATTGTAAATTATGTCCGCCTTGGCCTTGTCGTTCTTAATCACGTCCTTTTGCTCGTACGAAAGCTTTGCGTACTTTTCCGCGTCGGCGTATTTTTTTTGCTGGTAAAGGCAAAGCGCCAAGTTGTAGTAAGTGATGGGATCTTTGTCGCCGGGCTGCAAGAGAGCGACGGCCTTTCGATGGCAGCTTTCGGCCTTTACGTAATTTCCTTGGCTTGAATAAACGACGCCGCATTCGTTTAAGGCCGCGCGGTTCACCGGATCCAAAGAAATGACTTGGTTGTAGCAGTTTATCGCGCCGTTCTTGTCGTTGTAAGCCTCGTTAAGGACTCTGGCCTCTTCCAAGTAAGCCTTTGAGTTTTGCGAATTAACCGAATGCGCGTTTCTAAACGAAGCCAGGGCTTCCTTGTTCAACTTTAGCCTTCTGCAAGTCATTCCCAAGTTGTAATGGGAAAGGTCAAACTTGTTGTTGTACTTTATCGAAGTTTCAAAGGCGGAACGCGCGGCCGTGAAATTTTTAAGCCTGTACTGGGCGCGGCCCAACTGATAGTAATACATATAGTTGTCGGGATCGTTCTTGGCTGCGGCTTCCAATTCCTTGGCGGCCTTTTCCCAATCCTTTGAGTCGATGTAGTTCATTCCCAAAATGTAATGGCTTACAGGATCGTTGGGATTGTTCTTAAGCGCTTGGTTTACGTAAGAAAGCGCTTCCCTGTTAAGCTTTGCCTTGCGGCTGGGATCTTTTTCCGTCAAAGACGCTTCGAACAAGGCGCTGGCAACTTCGCTGTACTTGGAGGCGGAAAAAGCCGGCTCGCCTTCAGAAAGCGGAAGCTGCGAAACGGCGTTCTTAAAGTTGTTCAAGGCGCTGTCAACGTTGCCTGTGTTAAGGTCAGCCTTTCCAGCCGCGATCTTTTCGTTGATGCCGGCAATCTTTGACTTAAGCGCCGCGTTCTTTTGAGCCAAGGCTTCTTCGGCGGCCTTGCGCTCGGCCTCCTCTTTTTTCCTCAACTCTTCGGCGGCCTTCTTTTCGGCGGCGGCTTCGGCGCGCTGGGCGTCCTGGCTTTGGCGCTGCTGCTCAAGAAGGTCGTTTATCATTTGCTGGCTGCGCTCGTTTTGCTCTCGCAAGGCGGCGGTCAGTTCGTCGGTGTCGATGTTTATGTTGTAGGAGGAATCGCCGGGCTGAACGACAATGTTTTGGGCGGCGGCCTGGTCGTCGCTGGCCTTCTTTTGCTTTATCGCCTCGTCCAAAAGCCTGTCGGCTTCCTCGTCGTCGGGATTGGAAATCAAAAGGCTGTTCAAAAGATCCATCGCCTTGTCGTACTGGCCCTTGTCCAAATACTTTTGCGCCAAAGCCAAAGTGTTTTGTCTGGCGTCATTGCCTTTGGCCCCGGAAGACGAGGCGGCTCTTGCGATTCCCCTGATTCCAAAGAAAAGCAGCAGCAAAACCAAAAGGGCCGCCGCCGCGATAATTATAATCTTTTTCTTTTTTGTGTCGTCGCGAATGTCCAAAAGCGGAGCCATCAAGGAATTGCTTTCGCCGTAAAGTTCGTCAACGCTTTTTTTTGCGGGAGCCTTGCGGGCAGCGGGCTTTTTCGCCGCCGCAGCGCTTTTTACGCTTGCTTTCGCGCTCGCAGTCTTTTTAGTAGCCGCAGTTTTTTTGCTAGCCGCGGGCTTTTTAGCCGGAGCGCTTTTTTTTGCAGGAGCCGCTTTTTTTGCGCTCTCCGCCTTTGTTTTTGAAGCCGTCTTGGACTTTGCGCTTTCACTTTTTTTCACTGCCATTTTTCTCCCCCAGTTTACAATTCATAATTAATCAATGTCGGAATCGTAGTCATATCCCATAGACTCTTCCGCGTCGGCGCTCATGTTGGTGGTCTCGCCGCCTTCGCGCAAGGAGCCCGCGATTTCTTCCAGCATTTTTCTGCGCCTTTCTTCCTCTTCCGCCCTTTGCTGGGCCGCAAGGCGCTCGCGCTCGGCTTTTTCCTGGGCCAAACGCTCCTCCTCTTTCTTGATTCGCTCGGCTTCCTCGGCGGCCAAACGGTCGCGCTCGGCCCGGGCGGCCAACTCGCCTTCTATCAGGGCGATGATTCTTTCGATTTTGGGCCGTTGCTCGTCGTCCGGCCTTAAAACCAAAAAGCGCTTGTAGTCGCCCACCGCCTCGGCCAGTTTGTCCAGCTTAATCTCAACGTTGGCCTTGTTCAAAAGCGGAGCGGCGTAAGCCGAATCGGCCACAGAAGACATAGCGTAGGAATCCAAGGCTTCCTGCCACTTTTGCAGGGCAAAATACGAGTTTCCCAAGTTAAAGTAAAGCAGCTTTTTGTTGGTTCCGCCCACGCTGGTTCCCTTTTTAAAGGCTTCGGCGGACTTTTCGTAATTTCCTATTTGATAGTAGGAAAGGCCCAAATAGTTGTATTCCTCCGGGAGCGGATTGCCAGAAGCGATGTCCGCCTCCAAAAAAGCGATCGCCTCGGCAGGCTTGTTTTGCTCAAAAAGCTTCATTCCCTCGCGCTTTTCCTGCGCAAAAAGGGCCGGAGCGAAGACCGCGGCAAAAACAAGAGAAAAAATTAAGGGCCTAAATCTATTGAGTTTTATTCTCATATATGGCATAATTACATAAATTAACGTTTTTATCAATAGTTACTATTATTTTGGGAGCGAGTTGTCATGGAAGTGGCGCAGTTAGTGGGAATCATTCTTTTGTGCGCGATCGTCGGTTTGCTGCTTATCTTTGTGGTCAAGAACGTAGCGGCGCCAAAAAAAGTCGAAGGCGTTCAGCGCTATCTTAAGCAAGGAAAAGTCCAAGCGGCCATAAAGCTGGCCAAAGCCATTCTCCAAAAAGACCCCAAAGACTATTTGGCCCACTATTACTTGGGAAAAGCCTACTTGGCCGACAACAAAAACGAGCTGGCCCTTATGGAACTAAAGTACGTTGACCAAAACGGCATTTTTGACAACCGCCTGCCGGAGCAGCAGTTCCGCAAAGCCATCGCCGCGCTCTACTCAAAGTTCAACCAACAGGACGACGCCCTTAAACAGTACCTTCTTTTGACAAAGCTTGAGCCGACAGTGGCCGACAACTATTTTCAAGTCGCCCAAATCTACGAGACTTCCAGCCATCCAGAAATGGCGATGGGCTTTTACGACAAAACCCTCAAATACGACAAAAGGAACGTCAAGGCGCACGCGGCGATGGGCCTTTTGCTCTACCGCGCCAAGCAAGTCAACGAAGCCAAGCGCGAGATAGACATCGCCATCAAGCTTTCGCCCGAAACCTTCTCAACCTATTACTATCAGGGAAAAATTCTCAAGGACGGAAAGGACTATCCGGGCGCGATCCGCTCCTTTGAAAAGGCCCAGCGCGACCCGCAGTTCCGCCAAAAGGCCTTGATCGAAAGCGGCTCCTGCTACATGATGGGAAACAGCGTTGACAACGCGATGAACTGCTACGAACGCGCGATCAGCGCCGACAAGGACGGAAAGAACCCCGAAACCTTGTACGCCCGCTACTTTTTGGCCGCTTGCTATGAAAAGAGCCACAAAATAGAAAAGGCCATCGAACAATGGCAAAAGATCGCGGCCAAGCAAAAGAACTTCCGCGACGTAGGCCAAAAGCTCGCCGAATACAAGGACTTGCAGGCCAACGACTCCCTCAAGGAATATCTCACTTCAAGCGAGATGGAGTTTACCGAAATCTGCAAAAACGCCTGCGTAAAGGGAATGGGCTTCCAGCCCCAGCAGTGCGAGCAAAAGAAATGGGGCTGCCAAATCATCGCCACGGACTCAGGCAACGCCGACTGGCGTTCAGTTCGCAAGCAGTCCTACCTGCTCTACTTTTACAGAGAGTCCAATCCGCTTGAGGATTCCGTCTCAATCAAAGCCTTGGACGACCTCAAAAGCAAAAACTGCACAAAGGCTTTCATTCTTTCCAGCTCAGGCTTCTCCTACCCCGCAAAAAAAGCCGCGGAAGGACGCCCGCTTGAGCTTCTTGGCAAAGACCAATTGGAAAAAATCTTGGACAAAGCCTCGTAACCATGAAAATCCTATGCGTCTCGGATGAAATCGACCCCTTTATCTACAACCCGGCGGTAAAGCAGCTATTCGGCGACGTAAGCGCCGTTTTGTGCGCGGGCGACCTTCCGATGGACTACATAGATTTTATCGTCTCCACGCTCAACAAGCCGACCTACTTTGTCTTTGGAAACCACAACCTGTCTGAATACAAATACTACACCCGCGAATTTTCCTCCTCGTCGTCCTTGGCCGACCAAAATTCAATGGAAGCCCAGGCGGCGCATTCGCACGGAGCCGTTTACCTAGGCTTTAAATGCGCGGCGACGGAAATAATGATAGAGGACCCAAAGACAAAAAAGAAGAGGCCGCTTTTGATCGCGGGCGCTCCAGGCTCGATAGACTACAACCACGGCCAATGCCAATTTTCGGAATGGCAAATGCGCTGGAAGCTTTTGTCGATGGCGCCCAGCCTTCTTTGGAACAAGATTCGCTACGGAACCTACCTGGACATTTTTTTGACGCACGCGGCTCCGCGGCATATCCACGACAAGGAAGACCCCTGCCACAAGGGCTTTGAGTGCTTCCATGACTTTCTAAAAAAATACGAACCGAAATTTATGGTTCACGGACACATACACCTATACAATCAAAATGAGGAAAGGGTTGGCGCGTACTACAACACCACCGTAGTCAACGCGTTCAGCCACCACGTGATAGAAATATAAATATGGCAGACTTAGGCATCTCGGCAAAATCAGAAGAAGATTTCTCAAAGGTCAGGAACAAGGCCTTGTTCAACAGCATCCAGCACTTGCTTTCGCCGGAGGAAACGCAGCTGATTTCGCTCAACGACATTAAGGAGTTGCTGCACCCGGACAACGAAGTCTATGTCGGAATGAAAACCGTTCCCGTAGAAAACATAATCGGAAGCGAAGGCCGCTACAACGACTTTGACAACTTGTTCTTTCCCAAGCACTCGCACTTAAAGAACCGCTGGCTCAACATAGACAAGGCCTACATGAAAGGCGTGATACTGCCCGCCGTAACCCTGTACGAAATCGGCGGCGTGTACTTTGTCCGCGACGGAAACCATCGCGTGTCGGTGGCCAAGGCCCGCGGCGTGGAATTCATAGACGCCGAAGTCACCAGCCTGCGCACCGAAATACGCCTTACCCCCGGAAAGTCGATGGAGACGATAATCAAGCAAATCATCGCCTACGAAAAGCGCCATTTTTACGCAATGACAAACTACGGCGACATCACCGGCGACTGGAGCCTTGACTTTACAACCGCGGGCCAATACGACGTGATTTACAACCACATCCTCACCCATAAGTATTACATAAACCAAAAGCAAGTCGAAGAAATCTCGATGACCGACGCCATAATGTCTTGGTACAACACCGTTTACATGCCCGTCGTCAACACGGTCAACCAGCATAAAATAATGAAAAAATTCAAGCGAAGAACGGTGTCAGACCTTTATGTTTGGATTGTAAAGTATTGGGACGAGTTAAAGAAAGCCCTTGGAGAGGATTTTTCCCTGGACCAAGCCTTGGAAGACTTTACCCACATTTATTCAGAGACAATCTCCGCCAAAATAAAAAACTACTTGAAAAAAGTATGGTTAAAACGCTCCACTTTTAAAAAAAAGTGACCTAAAAAAAAAATTTTCTTGACGATTTCACTATTCTTGTGTTACAATTATAGAAACTAAATTTAGTGGAGAAGTCCATCTTGCAGCCTATTGATAAATTTGCCTATATACCTCTATACGCGGCGACAGCATTGATTGCGTTGACCATATTTTTCTTGTTCATCGCCTCTGTCAGAAAGACGTCAAAAGTTAGTTTTGTTTTCTTTCTATCGCTGCTATGCGTTTTGGCGGGAGCGGTTTTTACGGCCATGCGCCCAAACGTAATTTTCTTTTCCTTCACACTGGCGGCGGGCGCTCTCTTGATACTTCCCTACGCCGCTATCAAAGCTTTTTCAAACAAGGACGGAAGCGAGGCTGAAGAAGACGGAAAGCCCGGCGCCATTAGCGGCGGCAAAAGATTCAATGTAGTTTACGAAGAAGTCGACAGAACCTTGTCGGACGTTCAAAAAGAATTGCTGGGCCGCGCCACGGAATCGATTTCCGCTCCCGGAGCGATAGATTCAATTTTGGAATACTACACCAAGCAAATGATTGAATACACCCATGCCGACGGCTCGATGGCGCTCTTGCTGGACGACTTTGACGACGTTCTTTCAGTAAAGCATTTGGAGGGCTCTTTCGTTCCGCCCTACTTGCTCCCCGAAAACATTCCGCACAAGCAGAACCGCGTCGACATGAGCATGAAGTACGCGCAGTTCCCGCTTAAGGAAAACATCTTTGGCGAGATTCTTTCAGGCTCAAAGGCTGAGCTTATCACAGAACCATTAAAGGACGAGCGCATCGTTCAAAATGAAAAAGAAGACTTCCTAAAATGCGGCTCATACATTTTCGTTCCCTTAATCGCGCAGTCCCAGGCCATCGGCGAAATCGCCCTTAGCCGCGACTTTGGAAACGAGCCTTTTAACGACAAAGACTTTGAAGTGGCCAGGAAATTGGCCGACATCATGGCGCTTGGCGTTCGCTTGATCACGATCCACAACGACATGATCGAACGAAGCAACGACGAAAAGGAAAACGAGATTTCGGCAAGAATCCAAAAGTCGCTTATGCCCGCCAAGCTTCCCTTGCTGCCAGGCATCACAAACGGCGCCTTCTTCTCCAGCGCGGAATCAATTTGCGGCGACTTCTACGACTTGGTCGTTGCCCGCAAAGACCGCATAGCCTTTGTGCTTGGCGACGTAACCGGAAAGAACTTGACCAGCCTTGTAATCATGATTCAAATCCGCGCCATGCTGCGCTTGATCATCAACACGCCGCAGACACCGGCCACAATCCTTAGCTGGACAAACCGCGGCTTGTTCGGCGATGCGGACAAAGACCACTTTGCCAGCATCTCGCTGATCTTCTACGACAGCGTGGCCAATAAATTCACCTACTCTTCGGGCGGAACCAACCCGATTTATTTGTTCAAAGCGGCGGACAAAAGCTTTGTAAAAATTTCAGACGACACAATGCCGGTCGGAATGGAAAAAGAAACCGTTTACACAGACAAGGAAATTGCCTGCCAAAGCGGTGACGTTATCGTAACTTGTTCAGACGGTTTGATTGAAGCGCTTAACCTTGACGGAAAGCAGTATTCAACAGAACGTCTTGAAAAGATTATAAAAGAAAATCATACTTTGGCGGGCAAGGAAATTGCCAAACGCGTCCAAGATGATGTAAAAAATTTCTGCGGAAGCGCCGTCCAGCATGACGACCAAACGCTTCTGTGCATTAAAATCCAATAGGAGGAAGGAGCTCTGTTATGGAACTGAAAATACGTAAAAATGGAGACGTGTATATCATTGACGTCAACGGGGAAATGGATTTGTACAACTCATACAAGCTCAAAGAGTTGGTAATGAAAATGCTCGAAAAGAATGTCAAATTCTTTGTCATCAACCTCGAGCAAGTTGACTACATCGACTCGTCTGGAATCGGCGCCCTTATTTACATCTGCTCTACCATCAAGAAGATGAACCTTAAGCTAGCCATAGCCAGCGTTCACGGTTCGGTAAAGAAAGTTATCGAATTGACAAAATTGATGGGCTATTTCCCGATGGCCAACAGCGTTGAAGAAGCGTTGTTGATGGTCAAAGACTAAATTTCTCACAAAATATAATAGGAGTATGCCATGGCAGAAGAGACATTGAAATTATTGCGTTCAGATGACAACGATCCTTTGTTCGACAAGACAAATATGCTTAAGAAGGAATTTCCTTCAGACTTTAGACAGATCAGATACTTTACTTTGTTGATTGTACAGGCCGCGCCCGCGGAAATCAAAGACGTAAACCTTTTGGAACAGCAGATTTCAGAAGTTATCAAGAACGCCGTTAAGCACGGAAACAACTGCGACGTTAACAAAAAGGTAACGGTTTGGTATTCATTCAGCCCGACGCACGCCCACCTTATCGTACAGGACGAAGGCGAAGGCTTTAAGGACTTGGAAAAGTGGAACGAATTCAACAAAAAGCGCATCGAAGCCTTGCACGAGCAGAACTTTGAAATGCTTTCAAACTTCGTTTCGTTCCGCACAAAGCAGTCTGACGACCAGGACGGCGGAAACGCCTTGTTCGCGGCCCTTGAATATTGGGACGGCGGCTTTGTCTACAATGGAAAGAAAAACGCTGTAGCCATGCTCAAGCGCTACCAGCAAAAGCATCACGGAATCAACGCCAACTAAGGTTGGCTAAAACAATCGGAGGATTATAATGGCAAAGAAAGGATTCAATCTTTCAGTTTATTTGATTGGCATGGCGGTGACTGTAATCGGCTTCTGCTTGCCGATGTTCAAGATTTTCGGAAGCAACGGAAAGAACGGCTTTGGATTCATCAATTTTGACAACTCAGGCTTTGTAACAATCGGAGCCTTGTTGATCATCATTGGCGCTGTAGCCGGTGTTGTTGTTGCCTTGCTCGGAAAGGGCGACCAGCTTGAATGGATTGCCTTGGCGGTAAGCGTCTTGGGCGGAATCATTTTGGTTATCGGCTTTAACGACAACGGCATTTACAAGGCCATCGGAAAAGCCTTGGTAAAGAACTCAACAATCGGCTTCTGGATGGTTGTCGCGGGTTGGGTTGTAGCCGCAGTAGGCAAAGTTTTGAAGAAGTAATCTTCATACTGACATTGAAAGCTGCGAGTTTTGGACGCAAAGCGGACAAAACTCGTTAACCTAAAAAAAATGCAGTCCGCATGGACTGCATTTTTTTTAGTGTTGGAGATGGGGGGATTTGAACCCCCGTCCGGAAGCGAAAATCAGGCGCGTCTACAGGCTTAGCCAAGCGAGGTATTTGTCGGGAAAAGGTAGCGGCATGGCAGGCGTCTTTTCCGTATTCCGTCTAAAAGTCCCTGCCGCCCGGCGAAAATGTCGGCAAGCAAGTCCCTGTTAGCAACAGAAGTTCCAATCGCTAGGAACAGCGCGACTGGACTTCCGGCTCTTTAAGCCGCTGCTTACGCAGCGAGAGCTAACTGTTCGTTTTCAGACTCTTCGTCTTCTCTACGTTTGGCAGTTATAAGTTTTGTCAGTTTGGGGAACCTTCACTCCCGCCTGCAACACAAGCTTTAGCGCAACCGTCGAAACCGGCGCACCCCCAATATATACTTTTAAATTAATAACAAAGCGGCTATTTGTCAAGCACTTAGCGGGGATACTTTACAAAGGCGTCCTTAAAGCCGTAAGACTTAAAGCGCTCAAGCACCACTCCGTATTCGTCTACGTTCAATGGGCCGACCAAAACCGGGGACTTTGAGCCTTGCTGCACGACAGTGATCGGATAGCGATCCGCGTATTTATTCGCGATTTCGCTTACGTTTTCGGCCGACTTGTAAACCGCGATTTGAACATAGTATTTCTTTGAAGCCAATTCGTCAAAGCCGTTAAGGTAAGCCACTCCGCTTACTGGAGACGGGTTGTCAACAACAAGCTCCGGCTCACTCTCTTCTATAATCAAAGGCTCGTCAACCAAGTTGCTTTCGGGCGTCTTGGACTCTGAGGGAACCAAAACGATCGCCTCGTATTCGTCTTCCTCGATCGCTTCCGGCTCGGGGATTTCTTCCGCCAATTCGTCTTCAACAACGGGATCCTCGACAACTGGATCCTCAACCGCAACGTCTTCAACAATTTCGTCTTGAACTTCCGCCTCGACAAATTCTTCCTCGGGATCTTCCTCGATTTCGCCGGCCAACTCGTCCTGGACGGCTTCGTATTCGGGATATTCAGTTTCCGGAACGGCTTCCTCCGCTTCTGCGGCGGCGACAGCTTCCTCGACGGCCTCTTCTCCTTCGGCGACGGCGTCTTCAGCCAACGCTTCTTCCTCGGCGGCTTCTTGAGCGGCCGCCTCAGCCTCTTCTTGGGCTTGGATATCCTCGTCAGCCTTGTCGAACATTTTGTCGGCAAGGTCTTCTTCGGCCTTGGCGACAGCCTGCTTTTCGGCGACATCCACCGGAACGCCGTTTTCAAGAGCTTCTTCGATCACTTGGCTTAAAGGCTTTTCTTCTTGAACGGGAACATCTTCAGCCGGAGAGCCGGAAGCGATAACGGCGCTTCCGTTGGCGATTTCGTCAACGTTGCCGTTACGCTTGGTCAATTTGACCAAATTGTTTGAGTTTTTCTTGATGTTAAGGGCGTTGGCGGCCTCGGGCGAAAGCATTACCGCGACTCCCTCAGACGGATCCAATGAACCGATGACCAAAATGTCAATCCGTTCCGCGTTGGCAGGATTTGTCACGCTGATTGTGTCGCCAGGCAAATAACCAACAGTCTTTGCAAAAAGGCCTTTTGGGAAAACTCCCTGATCCGCGACAACCGCGCGGCCGTCAAGAGACGGGCTTTCTGACGTAAATAAAATTCCCGCCGCCAATACCATTCCAATTACTAAGAGTATCTTTTTCATATCGCGCCACCCCTTTCGGCAAGTTCTGCCTGTATTTTATTCGCTATGTCCTCGGCAAAGTCTTCAACGCCGTTTCGATTGTTATTTAAATCCGTCAATGTCGGAGGAGTAAATTTGCCCTTGCAAATCGTCTTATTCTCCGCAAGAGAGACAATTTCCAAATCCGCGCTTTTGATATTGCTTAGCAATATAGCGGTCGGATTTGCGGAATCAAGCACGGAATAGTTAAGGCACAACTTTACAAACAAGTCCATGCAACCGATTTTGGCTTCGATCATAGAACGTCGGAGGTCAGTTTTGTCCTGAGCTTCATCGTCTTTTGAAATTAAGACAGAGTTGTTGGACACAATCATTCCCCGATCGTAAAAATGGTCGAGAATTGTTTGTTCCACAACAAACGATGAGTCAAAAACTTGGTCGCCAGGCGTATTCTTTTGAACCACTTGCAAAGAAAAGCTCTTGGCATAAGCGGCGCAAACAAAAAGCGCAAAAACGATGGCAAGCAAAGCCTTTTTCATTTCGTCTTATTTTACTCCTCTTTTACTTTTATCGGATTTTTTTACTTGAACATTAGCGAAAACAATGCTACAATTATAAGCGGTGGGTCAAATTGAATCGAAGTGAAACTAAGCTTTACATCATCGGCGCTGGCTTTGCCGGCCAAATGATTGCCGACGACATCAAAAGAAAGAAAATTTTCGGCAAGACAACAGCCTTTTTGGATGACGACAAAAACATTATCGGCGCCAAAATCGACGGCGTGCCCGTTTTAGGCCCCATCGAAAGCATCGCCCAAGCCTTAAATCCCGCTCCAAACGACGAAGCGATCTTGGCAATTCCTTCGGCAGGCGTTGAACGAATCAAGGAAATCTACGAAATCCTCAAAAAAAGCGGCTTTGTAAAAATCAAGATTCTTCCGGCCATCAGCCAAGTAGTCAACGGCACCGCCCACTTGGTTCAAGCGCGCGAGATCGACCCCTTGGACATTTTGGGCCGCACGCCGGTAACGATTTCATTAAAGGAAAGCTTGGCATACCTGCGCGGAAAGCGCGTTTTGATTACAGGCGCGGGCGGCTCGATCGGTTCAGAATTGAGCAGGCAGTTGCTTAGCGGCGGCGCCGAACGCCTTTACCTTTTTGGCCACGGCGAAAATTCCATCTATCAAATAGACCGGGAACTGCGCCTCTTGCAGCAAGAAGGCGTAGGCGAAAAGGCTACTATCGTTCCAATCATCGGCGACATGAAAGACAGGGAGTACACCCGCTACATCATAAAGCAGACAAAGTGCGACGCGATTTTCCACTGCGCCGCCTACAAGCACGTTCCCCTAATGGAAGAAAACCCTGTGGCCTCGGTTGAAAACAACGTCTTTGGCACCAAAAACCTTTTGGACGCCGCGTTGGAATTTAACGTAAAAAGATTTGTATTGATTTCGACCGACAAGGCCGTGCAGCCGGTAAGCGTTTACGGCGCGTCAAAATTTCTTTGCGAAAAACTTCTTTTGCAAGCGTCTGAAAAAGCAAAGAAAAGCCAATCGTTTATGTTTGTGCGTTTTGGAAACGTTCTTGGCTCGCGCGGTTCAATACTGCCCCTATTTATGGAACAAATCAAAAACGGCGGCCCGGTCACGGTCACCGATCCAAAAATGGAGCGCTACTTTATGACTATTCCAGAAGCCTGTTCCTTGGTTTTGCAAACAGGCGGCGTGGGAGTAAACGGAGAGGCCTATCTTTTGGACATGGGCGAGCCGATCAAAATCAAGGACTTGGCCGAGCAAATAATCAAATTTAGCGGATTGGAAGTCGGAAAGGACATTGAAATAAAATATACTGGGGCGCGCAAGGGCGAACGTTTGACCGAACCCCTTTGGCTAAAGGAAGAAAATCCAGAGCCGACTGCCTTTCCAAAAGTTTTAAGGATGGACATTCCTTCCAAAACAGATTTTTCGCTTGACGAACTTTTAAATAAATTGCGGCCGATTTGCTTTGCAAACGAAGGCGCGGCGGACTTTAAGATTTACCGCAACGCAAAGGAATTAAAAAGCATTTTGAGCCAGACGATTCCTTCGATAGGAGAATAAAGTGGCGGATTCTGATTCATTGAAAGTTGCTTTTTCGCGTCCTTCGATTTCCAAAGAAGAGGAAACCGGCGTCTTGGAAGTTTTGCGCTCAGGTTGGCTGACGACAGGAAAGCACGCGCTGGCTTTTGAAAAAGAATTTTCATACTATATGAACAAGGTGGACGATTCCGTAACCGCCGCCAGAAAAGCCGCCGGCCTTAGCGCAAAGGACGTGATTAGCCTTGCGGTGAACAGCGCCACAAGCGGAATGATTTTAGCGATGGAAGCGTGCGGCGTAAAAAAGGGAACGGCAGTAATCACAACGCCCTACACTTTTGTCTCAACCGCCGCGTGCGCAAAGCATTTGGGCGCCGACGTTTTGTTCGCCGACATAGAGAAGGATTCATATTCGATCGACGTTGACAAGGTTGAAAAGCTTTTGGCCGCCGACAAAGGAAAAAAGATTGTCGCCATCGTTCCGGTTCACATCGCTGGAAACGTTTGCGACATGGCTCGCTTGGTTGAACTGGCGCATAAATACAAGGTAAAGGTAATCGAAGACGCGGCGCACGCGTTTCCGTCGTTGACAAAGCTAGGCTACGCGGGAACGATTTGCGACGCGGGCGTTTTTTCGTTTTACGTTACAAAGACGATGACGACAGCGGAAGGCGGAATGGTTTGCGTCCGCGACCAAGCCCTAGCCAAGCGCATGACCGTGATGAGAATGCACGGAATGGACAGAACCACTTGGGACCGCTACACAAGCCCGCGCGCAAGCTGGGAATACGACATCGTGGATTTGGGCTGGAAATTCAATTTGCCAGACTTGCTGGCGGTAATTGGCCGCGTTCAATTGGCGCGCGCGAACGAATTCTTTGAAGCGCGAAAAAAAATCATAAATCTTTACAACAAGGCTTTTTCCAAGTTGGATTTTATCCAGCTTCCGCCTGACGGAGAAGGAAACGCCTGGCACCTATACCTTGCGCGCCTGAACCTTGACAAGCTAAAAATCAACAGGGAAGAATTTGCAAAAGCCTTGCAAAAAGAGGGAATCGGAATCTCGGTTCACTTTATTCCCCTATTCCACTTTAAGTATTGGGCCGGTTTGGACAAAAAATTCAACGCAAAGAATTTTCCAAACGCCGAAAGCCAATATCGAAGAACGATTAGCCTGCCCCTCTGGCCCGACATGACAAAGAAAATGGCGGAAAGCGTAATTGACGCCGTAAAGAAAATCGGAGAAGAAAATCATGTCTGAAAAGCCTCAAACGCAGATTTCCAAAAGCTATTACAGCGATTTGGAAAGAGACGGAATGATTTTTGCAAAGATTATTCGCTCCCCCAAAAAAGCGGGAATCCTAAAAAGCGTCGAAATAAAGGACTTGCCCGACGGTTACTTTTTAATCGACGCAAAAAATTTTCCAGGCAAGAATTCCATTGAAACCCTTGGCGTAAACACAGAAATCTTTTGTTCGGAAAAGCTTTTATACGAAGGCCAGCCGATCGCGCTTTTGGCGGGCCCCGACAAAAATCTCTTGGAAGAATTTGCCTCAAAGGCAAAAATAGAAATCGAAGCCTTGTCGGAACCTGTCGAAAAAACAATTCTTTCACAAAAGAGAATCGTCTTGGGAGGCGGCCGTCAAAAAAACGTCCAAAAGTTTTTCAACAAGGCGGCCTTAAAGGTTCAAAACAAATGGGTTTACAACCTTGACTCCACCGAAGTCAACGAAACAAACGGCGCCCTATGCTATATGACAAAGGACACGCTTACAGTAAACACGCCGACCCAATGGCCGGGCCACTTGATTAAAAACCTTTGCGCCGTTTTTTCGATTCCAGAAGAAAAGATTTTTGTAAACAAAACGATTTCTTGCGAGCCAAGCGTCAACAGCCTTTGGGGCAACACTCTTTTGGTTTGCCAAACATGCGCCGCCGTCATTCTGTCGCAAAAGCCTGTAAAGCTTGTCTACAGCCGCGAGGAGGACGACAAGTTCATATCCAACACCGGCGAAGTTGCGATAACTCATAAGACAGCCTTTGACAAGGACGGAACGATATTGGCCGCCACAATCGACATCGACTTTGACGCGGGCGCCTTTAATCCCTTTGCGGAAGAAATCATCGACCGCCTTACAATCGCAAGCGTTGGCGTATACAATTTTGACAATTTGGAAATAAACGCGGTGGCAAGGGCCTCCCAAAAGCCGCCCGCGTCGGTAAACGTTGAGACAATCGACGCGCAAGCTTTTTACGCCTTGGAATGCCAGTTGCAAAAGGCGGCCGACGTGGCCGGCTTTGCGCCTGGAGAGTTGCGGGCCATCAACTCAAAAATATTGAACAAGCAAGCTTCTAAAATGCCCTTTAACATCAACATTGAAAAAGGCGCGGAATCCTTGGAAGCGATTTTGCGGCAGAGCGATTTTCAGCGCAAATTTGTAACGAATAAAATCAACGCCTCCTACTCATCGGACAGCATAAAGCCAAGGGGAATCGGCCTTTCCACCGCTTACGACGCAAGCGGCTACTACGGGACAAGCATTTTTGAATGCGACCAAAAAATGGAAGCCACCTTGCAAAAAGACGGAAGCCTTGTGATTCACGCGGTGACGCCTTCCAAAACCATTATGGAAATTTGGAAGAACGAAGCGGCGGAAATACTTCAAATCGATCCAAAAATGGTAAAAGTGAATTCGGAGTTCAACCTTAAGGACGATCCCCTTATCCCCGAAAACTTTTATTCAAACCTTTCGATAATGACAAGCCTCTTAAAAAAGTGTTGTCAGGGAATACAAACAAAGAGGTTCCGCTCGCCGCTTCCTATTACGGTAAGCAAGGCCATCACTAAAACGCAAATCAAACAATGGAACAAAACGCGCTTTAAGGGAACTCCCTTTAACTCAACATCCTTTATCGTCGTCGCCCTAGAGCTTACCGTTGACACCTGCGTCTACAAGCCCGAAATTAAAAACATTTGGGTTGCCGTAAGCGCGGGAAAAATTTTGGCCGGAAAAGAAGCTGAAAGCAAAATAAAATTTTCAATACAAAAAACCTTGGCGGAACTGATTCTTGGCGAAAAGCTTTCGGCAAAGAACATCTACATTTCATTTGTCCAATCGGAATCCGAACCGGCGCAAATCGGCGGCTTGATAAAAAAAGCTTTGCCGGCTGCCTTTTCCGCCGCCTTATCGCAAGCCTTGCGCTTGGACATTCATTCAATTCCGTTAAAGAACGGCGAACTCTTTAAGTCTGTCCTTGACCAAAAGGAAGCGGCAAAAGAAAAAGACAACCAGCAAAAGAAGGAAGGCGGCCAATGAAACTATACTTTACGATCAATGAAGAAAAGATTTCCTTGGAAGCCGAGCCGGAATGCAGCTTGCTGGAGCTATTGCGAAGGCAAAAGCTTATTTCGGTAAAATGCGGCTGCGGAAAAGCCAATTGCGGCTCTTGCGCCGTTTTGCTTGACGGAAAAGCCGTTCTTAGCTGCTTGATTCCATGCGGCATCGTAAGGAACGGAAATATCATAACAATGGAACATTTTTCAAAGCAACCGCCGTGCCAAGAAATTTTAAAAGGCTTTGAAAAGGCAGGCGTAAGCCTTTGCGGTTACTGCAACCCAGGAAAAATCTTTGCCGCTTGGGAAATAATTTCCACATACTCAAATCCAACCCGCGAACAAATTGCCGAACGCATCGCAGACCTTAGAGAATGCTGCGTTGAAAACGACACGCTGATAAACGGAATCATTTACGCGGCGCAGATTCACTTTGAAAAGGAAAGGTTAAAGAAAAATGCAAAATAACAAAACAATTTTCTTGGCAAAAAACGTTTCCGAAATTCTCTATCAAATAAAGAATGTCACCGGTCTGGAAATCGTCGGCGGCTGCACCTCCATCAAAGAACTCCCTGAAAAAACCTTGAGCGTTCGCGACGTGGCCGAACTTAAAACAATAAACCACCATGAGCGCTACATCGACTTTGGCCCTGCGGTAACTCTAAACCAAATCTTGGAATTGGACAAAGACCGCATCCCGCAAATTTTGACCGAAGCCGCAAAGAGCGTCGCCAACCATTTTGTAAGAAACATGGCCACTTTGGGCGGAAACATTTGCGCTTCTGTCAAAACGCCAAAAGAAATAAAGCGAAGTCTTTACGCGCCGCTGCTGGCCTTGGGAACAAGCCTCAAATTCCGCAACACAGAAAACCAAATGAGCGTTACCGTTCCAATCGCAAAGTTTACCGGCATCCAGCCCAAGCAGCTTCTTGTAAACATACACGTTCCCGCCGACGACTGGGACGTTTCGGTTTACCGCCGTTCCGGCCCGACAAGCAAATTGACAGAAGAATCATCGGCCTTTTGCTTTTTGGCAAGAACCGACCGAGGCGTTTTGTCCAGCGTAAAAATCGCCTTTGCCGGTCCGATTGTTTTCCAAGACAGCGAGCTGGAGACAAAGCTTATGGGCGAAAAGCTTCCGCTGACCCAAAAGATTATCCAAAAATTTTTGGAAGCGGCGCAAACGGCCTTTGAAAAAAGCTTTGAGCCGACAACGCCAAACATCGGCCGATTAAAGGAAGAATTCTTAAACTTTACCCGCTACAGCCTTAACCAGCTTATTTAATCAACATGCAGTCGCCGTAAGAGAAAAAGCGGTAGCGCTCTCGGACTGCCTCTTGGTAGGCGGCCAAAATATTTTCGCGGCCGGCAAAAGCGGACACAAGCATTATCAGCGTGCTTTCGGGCGTATGAAAATTGGTGAACATTTGGTCCACAACCTTGAACTTGTATCCGGGGTACATAAAGATGCTTGTGCCGCGCGTTCCCGCTTTTATCAAGCCGTCAGAAGTTTCATTCGCGGCCGACTCAAGCGTTCGCACGCTGGTGGTGCCGACTGCTAGAATCGGACGTCCGTCTTTTTTGGCTTGGTTTATTTTTTGCGCCACGTCGGCCTCTATCGTAAAAATTTCTTCGTGCATTTTATGGTCTTCGATTTGGTCTTCGCGGACAGGCAAGAAAGTGCCAAGGCCGACGTGCAGGGTTACAAAAACGCGCTCAACGCCTTTTTGGCTTAGGCGGCCAAGCATTTCTTCGGTAAAATGAAGGCCGGCCGTTGGACAAGCGGCGCTTCCGGTTTGGTCGGCGTAAACGTTTTGGTATCTCTCGCCGTCTGCGGCCTCGTCATCGCGCTTAATGTATGGAGGAAGCGGAATGTGGCCGTTCTTTTCAAACCATTCTTCCGTTATAGGAAAGGCAAACTTTAATAGGCGGAATTCCGTTCCCGCGTTTTGCGGGTCGTCCAAAATTGTGGCCACAGAGCCGTCGGGGAACTGGTATCTCATTCCGGCCTTTTGCTTTTTGGCGTTCTTTACCATTGTGTTCCAAACACAGCCTTCGCCAAAGGCCGCCTGGTTAAGGAACATAAACTCGACTTCGCGGCCGGTGTTTTCCTTTACGCCAAAAAGTCGGGCGCGGCGCACGCGGCTGTTGTTGAATACCATCAAGGCGCCGTCTTCTATCAAGCCCGGAAGGTCGTCCATTTTGTGGTGCTCCACCGCGCCGCTAGTACGCCCCAAAAGCATAAGGCGGTCTTGGCCGCGGACGGCGCTGGGCCGCTGGGCGATGAGTTCCGCCGGGAGGTCAAAGTAAAAGTCAGTTCGTTTCAAAACAAGGATCCCTGGCCGCCCTTTCCAAGGCGGTCTTTTATTTCAAGGCCCAGCTGCTCGTAAGCGCGGGCGGTGACGATGCGGCCGCGGGGCGTTCGTTGAATCAAGCCGCATTGAATCAAGTACGGCTCGTAGTAGTCTTCCAAAGTGTCTTGGCTTTCGCCAATGCTTATGGCAAGCGTTTCCGCTCCGACAGGACCGCCGCCAAAATTATTTATAATTGAAAGCAAAATCTCGCGGTCGTATTTTTCCAAGCCAAGGTCGTCGATTCCCAAACGCTTTAAGCCTTCTTGCGCGATTTCTTTTGTAATGACTTCGCTTCCCTCAATCTGGGCAAAGTCGCGCATGCGGCGCAGAACGCGGTTGGCCACGCGGGGAGTTCCGCGAGAGCATTTTGCAAGCAAGAGCGACGCGTCGTCGTTTATCTTTACGTCCAAAATTTTCGCCGACCTTTTTACGATATCGGACAATTCGTTGTGATTGTAATAGTTAAAGCGCTGAACGATTCCAAAGCGGCTTATAAGGGGGCTGGAAACCATTCCCGCCTTAGTCGTCGCTCCGACCAAAGTGAATTTTGGAATCGGGATGCGAACCGTGCGCGCCGCCGCTCCCTGGCCGATAACCCAGTCAAGCTCGTAGTCTTCCATCGCGATGTAAAGCATTTCTTCGATGGCGGGCTTGAGGCGGTGGATTTCGTCGATAAAGAAAACAGTACGCGGCGTGATTGTGGAAAGAATGCCCGCCAAGTCTTTTGGCTTGTCCAAGGCGGGAGCGCTTGTCACCTTAAAGTCGGCGCCCAATTCGTGCGCTGTGATTTGAGCTAGCGTCGTTTTTCCCAAGCCCGGCGGACCGATCAAAAAAAGATGGTCCAGCGCCTCTTCCCTGTCGCGGGCGGCTTGGATAAAGACAGAAAGGTTTTTCTTGATTTCTTCTTGGCCCAAAAACTCATTTAAAAGCTGGGGGCGCAGGCTTCCTTCCTGCGCGTCGTCGGCCAAGGGAATCCCGGCGCGGACAATGTCCTGGTATTCGTCGCTCATACAGTTCCAAACGCCTTAGGCCAAATCCACAAGGGCTTGGCGGAAAATCATCTCTTCTTTTCCGGTGTGCGACTTTGAAGTGAACTCGGAATTTTCCATAAGTTGCTCGGTGATTCTGTCTACGACTTCGGTAACGTCGCGCTTGTCGTAGCCCATGTCGACCAAAGAATTTATTACGTCCTGGAATTCCGCCTGCTCTGTGTGGTGAGAGGACTTTGTGGAATCTTCCAAGGTGAGTTTGCCTTTGAGAGTGAGCATGATTTTTGCGGCGGTCTTTTTTCCGATGCCCGAAACCGCTTCTAGCGCCTCGGTGTTTCCGCCGTCAAGCGCTTCAATGAATTTTGAGATGCTGATGTTGCTCAAGATTTTTATAGCGCCCTTGGCTCCGACGCCTTCGACCTTAAGAAGGTCCAAGAAAACGTTGCGCTCCTCTTCCGTGGCAAAGCCGAACATTTTCATCATGTCTTCGCGAACGTACATCCAAGTGAAGATTCTCGCTGTCGAGCCGATGTCGCCCAACTCCTCAATCGCGCTTGTGGGAACGTACAAATCCCATTCCCAGCCGTTCACGTCAAGGTGAACCGTGTTGTGCGCCTTGTAAGTAATCACGCCTTTTAAACTGTTGAACATAGATTATATATTAGCGCTTTTAGGGCAAATTTGCAAGCGGAAGACTGCCCGCGTTTATGTGCGTTATCGCGCCGGCAAGGGCGTCGGCGGCGTGGTCGGGCTTGGGAGGAGCGGCAAGTCCAAGCAAAAGCTGAACGTAGCGCTCGACCAATTCCTTGTCGGCGGCCCCGCTTCCTGTGACGGCCTGCTTTATTTGGTTGGGCTTGTATTCTCCAAGGGGAACGCAATTTTGGGCAAGGCATAGAGTGACCACGCCGCGGGCCTCGGCCACCGACATGGCGCTAGTTTGGTTCTTCGCAAAGTAAAGGGTTTCCATCGCGGCTTCGGTTGGCTTGTATTCTTGGATTACCGCGTTAAGATGGTTGTAGATATGCAAAAGCCGCGTTCCGTGAATTTCGGACGCGGCCGTTTCTATCACGCCGTATTTAACCAGCGTGAACTTGCTGCCGTTCCAGTCAATGATTCCCCAGCCGGTGTTGGCCAGGCCGGGGTCAATGCCCAGAACGCGGCGAATTTTAGGCATTTGCCTTTCCTTACTCTTCGGGAACGAAGTCTTCAGGATATTCTACAGTTGTGTAGACGTTCTGAACGTCGTCGTTGTCTTCAAGCTTGTCGATCATCTTCTGGACTTTGGCGGCTGTGTCCTTGTCTACAGGCTGGTAGGCTTCGGGAACCATTCCAACTTCGCCAGAGAGGGACTCGAATCCCTTGGCCTGCAAGGCTTCCATAACGCCCGCGAAGGTTTCCTGGCTTGTTGTTACAGTGATGATTCCGTCTTCGTTCTCAACGTCGTCGGCGCCGGCTTCGAGGGCGACTTCCATAACTTCGTCTTCGTTAACCTTTTCGGCGTCGTATGTGATTGTTCCCTTGCGGCTGAACATGCGGCTTACAGAACCAGTTGTTCCGAGGTTTCCGCCGTTCTTGTTGAAAATGTTGCGAACGTCAGCGGCGGCGCGGTTCTTGTTGTCGGTCAAAACTTCAACCAAAACGGCGACTCCGCCCGGAGCGTATCCTTCGTATACCATTTCTTCGTAGTTAGATCCGCCGTCTTCGCCTGTTCCCTTCTTGATGGCGCGCTCAATGTTGTCCTTGGGCATGTTTGAGGCGCGGGCCTTAAGGATGGCCGTGCGCAAGCGGGGGTTTGAGTCGGGATCGCCGCCGCCCATTCTGGCCGCGATTGAAATTTCCTTAATGAACTTTGTGAAAAGCTTTCCGCGCTTGGCGTCCGCGATTCCTTTGGCGTGTTTGATTGTCGCCCATTTACTGTGTCCTGACATAGAGGATCTCCTATATTGAAAAAATTTATAAGCGTGTAATGCTAGAGTTTGATTTTATCATAAATTAACGCTGTTGGTCAATACATTTGCGAGGGAACGGCTAGCAAATCCGTCATTTTTGTGATATAATGGAACAATGGTAATCGCGGAAATCGGAACATCGCACGAAGGCTCTCTGGAAAAGGCCAAAAAATTGATTGACGCGGCAAAGGAAGCCGAGGCCGACGCGGTTAAATTCCAGTGGGTCATCGCCGACGAAATTCTGCACCCAAAAACCGGCTTTGTGGACTTGCCAACCGGCCGCATTCCCCTTTACGAGCGCTTTAAGCAGCTGGAATGCCCGCCCGACTTTTACGCGGCCACTTTGGAATACGCGCGCTCGCTGGGCCTAAAATGGATTTGCTCGCCCTTTGGCCTAAAAAGCCTGGAACTTCTTTTGGAACTAAAGCCCGACGCGGTTAAAATCGCCTCGCCGGAACTGAACCATTTTCCGATGCTGCGCAAATTGGCGGAATGGCGAAAATCGAATGAGGCGGGCGACACCGTTCCCGTAATCGTGTCCAGCGGCGTGTCAAAGAAAAGCGACATCGAGGCCGCCCTTGCCGTTTTGGGAACGGACGGAGTGACGCTCCTCCACTGCATAACAAGCTACCCCGCCCCCGAAGAAGAATACAACGTCCGCCTTATCGCCGCGTTCCAAAAAGACTTTGGCATCGCGACGGGCTTGTCCGACCACTCGCTTGACCCGATACTTGTTCCCTGCCTGGCCGCCTCGCACGGAGCGACCGTTTTTGAAAAGCACATAACGCTTAGCAAAAAGACAAGCGGCCTTGACGACCCGGTGGCCCTGGAGCCCCAGCAATTTTTGCAAATGACAAAGGCCCTGCGACAATGCCAAGCCGCCATAAACCGCTACGGCCCGGAGCGCGGCGGCCAAGAAATCATAAAGCAAATGGAAGAGCAGTACGGAAGCGAGCGCGTCCAAAAAGTTTTGGGAAGCGGAATCAAGGCGCTGGCCCCGGCGGAAGAAAAAAATTACGGCCGCACCAACAGAAGCCTTCATTACATGAAAGCCTTTGAAGCCGGCCACATTTTGGCCGCCGAGGACATTGGCGTTTTGCGCACCGAAAAAATTTTGACGCCAGGGCTAAGCCCGGAATTTTTGGAAAGCGTCATAGGAAAAAAACTTCGCCGCGCGGTCCAGGACGGAGCGGGCGTGGCATGGGAAGACATTACGGAGGAAGGGCATCTATGAAAAAAATCTTTGGACTTTTTGTTTTTATTCTGGCGGCGCTGACTTCCGCCCTTTACGCCACGCCCCAAGAAAAGCTCGCGCGCGTCGGCTACTTTGAAAACGAAGTCTTCCAAGAAGGAGCGCAAAAAGGCTCGGTAAAGACCGGCTACGCCTACGAGTATTACCAAAAGCTTTCGGAATACACTGGCTGGAAATACGAATACGTCTACGGCGAGTTCGGCGACTTGTACCAAATGCTCTTGGACGGAAAAATTGACTTTTTGGCCGGTCTTGCATGGCGCGCCGACCGCGCCGGCATCATCGGCTATCCCGACGCTCCGATGGGAAGCGAAAACTACAACTTGGTAAAGCGCGCCTCGCTGGACCAAATCACCGCCGACCCCGCCACTCTTAACGGAAAAAAAATCGGAGTCTTGGACAGCGCGATGGCCGGCGTCTTGGACGACTTTTTAAAGGCGCGCGCGATAAAGGCCGACGTGGTCCGCTTTAACGACTACGGGCCGCTTTTTGAGGCCTTTGACAAGGAGCAGATTGACGTTTTGGCTGCGGAAGGCGACGGCGCCTACGGCAGGTCCAACGCGGAGCTTTTATACCCTTACGGATTTTCGGACTACTACCTTTGCGTGGCCAAGAACAAGCCGGAACTTTTGGCGGAACTGAACGCGGCGCAGGCCGAACTTTTTAAGAACGAGCCAAACTACATAAATTCGCTTAAAAGCAAATACTATCCTGTAAGCGTGGCAAGCAGAGCCTTTAGCGCCGCCGAAAAAAAATGGCTTTTGGAAAACAAAAAGGCGCGCGTGGGCTACCTTAAAGACTACCTTCCTTACAGCGCTTGCGCCAAAGACGGAAAGGCCACTGGACTAGTCACCGACGTAATGGCGAGAATGTGGGAAGGCCTTGGATTGCAGAACATAGAAGTTTCGTACGAAGGCTTTGACAGCTACGACCAAATGACGGCCGCGCTCGCTTCAGACAAAATAGACATTGCCTTTCCCGTGGGCGGAGGCTTGTACTATTCCGAGGAAGGCGGAATCTTCCAGTCAACGCCGCTTGTTTCCGCGGTGACCGAGCTTGTGCACAAGGGCGAGTACACGGAAAAAACGACGGAGCGTTTTGCGGTCAACGAAAACAACCGCATGCAGTATTACTTTGTAAAGACCTATTATCCAAACGCAAAAATAACTTTCTACAGTTCCATCGACGCCTGCCTAAAGGCCGTCAAAAACGGAGAGGCCGGCTGCACGACGCTCAACGGCCTTAGAGCCAACGACATTTTGCGAAACAGGCGCTACTCGGGCCTGTCGGTGATCCAAACCAACCACAACGACGACCGCTGCTTTGGCGTTCAAATCGGAAACGCGGGCCTTTTGATGCTCTTGAACCGGGGAATAAACATACTGGGCGCCGACTACGCGCAGAACATGGCCTTTAAGTATTCGGACATGCTCTACTCCTATTCGCTCGCCGACATCATAATGAACAACCTTCTGATTTTCGCGGGCGTCGTTTTCGCAATCTCCGCTTTTGTCATAGCCTTGCTTTTCCGCGACATGAAGCGAAAGCAGCGCAATTTGGAGGAACGCGCCTCGCTCAACAAGACTTTGGCGCAAGCCCTTGAAGCGGCGGAACAAGCCAACAAGGCAAAGACAGCCTTCCTTTCCAACATGAGCCACGAAATCCGCACCCCGATGAACGCGATCATAGGACTGGACAGCCTGGCCCTGCGCAACAAAGACCTTCCGCAAGAGACTCGGGAACAGTTGGAAAAAATCGGAGAAAGCGCGCGGCACTTGCTTGACTTGATAAACGACATTCTTGACATGTCAAGGATTGAGTCGGGCCGCCTTACGCTTAAAAACGAAGAATTTTCTTTGGACGCAATGTTGGAGCAGCTGAACACAATCGTCCGCGCCCAATGCGACGAAAAGGGCCTTTCCTATGAATGCCGCGCGCTTGCAGGCGCCGAAGGCCGCTACGTTGGCGACGAGCTGAAAATCAAGCAGGCGCTTTTAAACGTTCTTTCCAACGCCATAAAATTCACCGACGCTCCAGGAAGCGTTTTGTTCACAGTGGAGATGGCGGCCTCTTACGGCGACCACTCCAGCCTGAAATTTTTTGTCAAGGACACGGGAATCGGAATGGACAAGGACTTTATTCCCAAAATTTACGACGTATTCGCGCAAGAGGACAGCGGCCGCAGCAACAAGTACGGAAGCACAGGCCTTGGCATGGCCATCACCAAAAACATAATCGAGCAAATGAACGGATCGATCACAGTCGAATCGCAAAAAGGAATCGGAACCCAAGTCACGATAACCGTTCCCCTGACCAACTGCGCCGCCCGCGCGGCCGAAGACAGCGCCGGAAAAAGCAAGCAAAAAGCGCGCGCCTCCCTTAGCGGAAAGAAAATCCTCTTGGCGGAAGACGTGGAGATAAACGCCGAGATAATGCAAGAAGTGATTGAGGCGCGCGGCGCGAAAATCGACCGCGCTTCAAACGGAAGGGCCGCCGTCGAAATGTTTGAAAAAAGCGCGGCCGGCCATTACGACGCGATTTTAATGGATGTCCGAATGCCCGAGATGGACGGCTTGGAAGCGGCCGCCAAAATCCGCGCGCTTCCCCGCTCCGACGCGAAAAAAATTCCCATCGTCGCGCTAACGGCCAACGCCTTTGACGAAGACGTGCAGCGCTCCTTGCAAGCAGGAATGAACGCCCACCTTTCAAAGCCGGTGGAGCCGGAAGACTTGTACAAAACGCTGGAAGAGCTTATTGCGGAAGCATGATTCCGCCAAAGTAGTCAGGAATGCCGTCGCTTCCTGTCATGATAAAGCCGCGAGTCGACATGGCCACATAGGAACCGTCGGCTTTTCTGGCGCGGTAAACAAAGGGAACCACGGTGGCGTCTCCGTTAAAAATCAAATCGATAGCTTTTTTATAACCTTCCAAGTCGTCGGGGTGAATGTAATCCCGCCAAATCTTGTCGGCTTGGTACATGTATTCAGACTTCAGTCCAAAGTCGTCGACAAGCGAAAGAGACCACCTTGAATAGTCATAGCGCATGTCGCAAAGGTAAATGTAGCCGCCGCCGGCGACGGTATGCAAGGCTCCGAACAAGCTGTCAAGCATGCGCTTTCTTTCTTCGGGAAATGTCTCCACAGTTCCAAGCTGGCTCTTAATCTTTTCCATGCCCTTGCGCGATTTTACAAGATTCTTGTTCTCGTACATGTCGCGGTCGGCGCGCTCAAAAACGTCCGAAAAAGAGTTGTCCTTATAGGGGTCGTAAACGGCCAAGCCCACGGCCAATTCCGGGCCGGACTTGAAGCGGCCGTTTTTTTCGGACCTTTCCCTAAGTTCCTTTACAAACTGCTCGCGCCTGTCGTAGTCGTAGTCAGTCAAGACCGCGACAAACTCGTCGCCGCCTATTCTAAAGACAGGACTGTGCTTAAAGACGTCGCAAATCATCCCGCTGGCGCGCTGCAAGGCTTCATCGCCAAAAGCGTGGCCGCGCGTGTCGTTGAGCATTTTTAGGTCGTTCAAGTCGCACATCAAGACGGCAAAGTTAAAGTCATGCGAGCCCGTCCTTATCTTTCCGTCAAGGACTTGGGAATGTTCGGCAAAGGCGTTCTTGTTCTTTATGCCGGTAAGCTCGTCGCGCCTTGCCATCCGTTCCGCCGACAAAAGGTTTTTGGCCTGCGCCTCCTTCTCGCGCACTTCGTCGTCAATGTCTTCCATGCCGCAAAGAATGTGCTTTTTGTCTTCGCACATGACGACGACAAAGCGCGTGTAAATCATCTTTCCGTCGCGGACAACGCGGCCGCTTACCGAATAGGATTTGCCCTTGGCAAGGTTCTTTAAGACATTTTCCTTGTCGTGGATTTTGAGCATTTCGGAAAGGTCGTCAGGGTGAACGTAGTTGTAGGCGTTTTTGGTCGCCGTCATAAAAAAGTCTTTTCCCTCTTTGGGAATGTTGACGCTGGCAAGAACTTTAGGCTGTATGAATTCTATGTAATCGTTGGTCTCAATGTCGACATAGTAAAGGCAGTCAAAATGCTTTGCCAAGGATGTCGCGATGTGGGAAAACGCTGTTAAATCTATCTCCATAATATTTCAATTATATCACGGATTTGGATTTTTCGCCACAAAAAATTTATTGAGCGCAAGAGGGAGCGTTTGGCGGCTCAAGCGGAGGCCCCCAGCCCTTTTGCAAGTCTTCGACCACAAAATTGTCGTCAACTTTTACCGCAACTTGATATTCGTCTTCGTAGACGATTTCGCCGGGCATATTCGTGTAGATGACGTAATAGGGCTTTTTGTACCGTTCCAAAAGCCAGAGCATTGGATGAATCATTTTCATCATCATTTCTGTGTTTTGGGCCTTAAAAAAGCAGATGACTTTTTCCTGCCGCTGGCATTGGGGCGGCCAAGGAAGAACGTCGGCGAACCAAGCGTCGATTTCCAAAAAAAGGTCCGCGTCTTCCTTTTCCATAACGCCGTCGGTGACCATTTGGTGCAGCATGCTAAAGACGCCCTTTCCCCGCTTGGTGTTGGCGGCAAGCTCCCTGCCTTGAATTCTGCAATACTTGAACTTTTTTACAACCTGCACTTTTTTTCTCCGCCCCGTAATCGTCGACAAGACCATAAGGCCCGCGGCTTGGCAAAAAAAAGAGGCCTCCTAAAAAGAAAGCCTCGCTCAAGCGGCAGAAGGGAGTCGCCTTCCAGTCGACCGCCTCCTGCGCTCTCCTTCCAGGCCGTCTCCGTTGCCTGCCGGCGGCCTCCATGCCGCCTTTTCGTCTGTCGACGCGGCAACACCGCTTCGACTCCCGAATTCTTTACTAAAAAGCATTTAAAAAAGAAAAAGAGTTCTCAATATAGAACTCTTTTTTTATAGCGGCAGAAGGGAGTCGAACCCTCGTCATCAGCTTGGAAGGCTGAGATAATGAGCCGTTATATGACTGCCGCAAATGTTCCTAAATAATAGCAAAAAGAACGAAATATGTCAACCCCCGCGCGCATTTTTTACGCAAGAATAATTTTCGCGGCGGCGGCGGGGTCTAGGCCGTCGGTTTGCTCGCGGGTCTTGAGGTTCTTTACGCTAAGCTTTCCGTCGGCGGAAACAAAGACGCCCCACAAAACGCTCTTGGCTTCGGCAAGAGCGTACTGCTGGTTCATCTTCTTTGCCTCGGGGAATACCTCTACCTTTACGCCAAGAGAGCGCAAGGCGGCGGCGGCTTTTTGGTTTTCAATCAAAAGGCTTTCGTCCTGGCAGAAAATTTCAGCGTCAAGGTAGGAGCCCTTCTTTCCCGCGATGCCAAGCTGTTCCATCGCCGCCATCAAGCGGTCTAGTCCTATCGAGCCGCCAACGCCGGGAATCCGTTCCTTTGTGTAAAGGCCGGCCAAGTTGTCGTAGCGGCCGCCGGAGCAAACCGAGCCGATTGAAGGAAGGTCGTCCAAAAAGCTTTCGTATACAAGGCCCGTGTAGTAGTCAAGGCCGCGGGTGATCGACGGATCGAGGACAAAGGAAGACGCGATGCCGGCAGCTTCAAGCATTTGGTAGACTTGGCGCAAGCGATTTGTGTCGTCCCCCGCTCCGCCGCAAAGGCTTTCCATTTTGCCAATCGCTTCTTCAAAATTGGCGCTGGGCTGGATGTAGTCCAAGATTTTTTTGGCGGCGTCGGAGCTTTTTGTCGCCTCCTCCAGTTCCGCCATGACTGTGTCCGTTCCGACTTTGGCAAGCTTGTCAACGGAACGCAAGATGTCCTCGCTTTTGTCTTGAACGCCAAGGCCGGCCAAAAAGCGGTTGAAGGCGCCGCGGTGGTTTATGTGTATCTTGATTTTTTCGATTCCGATGGAAGCCAAGGCGGCCTTCATAGCGCAAAGGATTTCGGCGTCGCAAACGGCCGAGTCGCTTCCAACCGTATCGATGTCGCACTGAACGAATTCACGGTAGCGGCCGGCCTGGGGCTTTTCTCCGCGCCAAACTTTGGCTATGTGGTAGCGCTTAAAGGGAAAGGCCAGTTCCGCCTTGTGCTCGGCGGTAAAGCGCGCGAATGGGACGGTAAGGTCAAAGCGCATCGCTACGTCGCGGCCGCCATTGTCCTCAAAGCGGAAGACTTGCTTTTCTGTCTCGCCGTTAGACTTTCGCAACAAAATTTCTGTGTATTCCAAAACAGGCGTGTCGATCGGCACAAAGCCGTAGGAACGGTAAACGCCGGTAATTTTTTCGATCAATCCAGAGCGAAAAATCTGCTCTTGCGGAAGCGCGTCCCTAAAGCCCTTTAGCACGCGCGGCTGAATGATTTGATTTTCCATGATTTTTTTATTTTAATGAAAACGACGCTTTGTTGCAAGCAAGGAAGTTATTTTATTTGCTCAAGCGCAAGCTTAGCGGCTTCTTGCTCGGCTTCCTTTTTGTTCTTGCCGCGGGCCGGGCCGTAAACGTCGTCGCCCAAGCGCACTTGCACGTAAAAGACGCGGTCGTGGTCGGGGCCTTCGGTCTTGACCAACTGGTAGCGGGGAATGTCCTTGCATTTTTTTTGGAAACTTTCTTGCAAGAGGCTTTTGTAGTCGCGGCCGGACTTGTTTTCTTGAACGGAGCGGACCGCGGGAATGATGAATTTTAGTATGTATTCTTCGGCGGCCTGGTAGCCGGAATCAAGGTAGTAGGCGCCAATGACCGCTTCCATGCAGTCGGCCAAAATCGCGGGCTTTGTCCGGCCTCCGCTCATTTCCTCGCCGCGGCCAAGGATCAGCATTTTGTCGATGCCGTATTCAAGCGCCACAGGGGCCAAGGCTTTTTCGCTTACGACAGCGGCCTTGATTTTTGCCAAGTCGCCTTCTGGCTTTTGGGCCATGTCCTCGTACAAAAAGGCGGCGGTGGCCAAGCCCAAAACGCTGTCGCCCAAAAATTCCAGGCGCTCGTTGTTGCAGCGCTTGAATTCTTTGCTTTCGTTTGAGTAGGAACGGTGGTGAAAGGCCAAGTCCAAAAGCTCCAAGTCGTGGAATTTTAGTCCGAGCGGCTTGCAAAAAGCCAAAAGCGCGGCCTTTCGTTCCGGGGAGATTTTCTTGGAGCCTCTAAAGATTTCCTTAAAATTGCGCACTGCGTTAACCTAACGTTCCAAAAACACAAAAAAAGCGCGGCAAGCGCCGCGCTCCTTTTAAGACATTTTCAAAAGCGGGGCTTTTGAAAGTTCTTACTTAGACTGCTCAGACTTGATAAAGTCATAGGCGTCCTGAACTGTCTCAAATTCGTTGGCCTTTTCGTCGGGGATGGAAACGCCCAACTCTTCTTCGATGGCGTAAACCAACTCGTAAGTGTCAAGGCTGTCCGCTCCGAGATCGCCGCGGAAAGATGAAGAAAGCTGAATCTTGCTCTCTTCGATTTCGAGCTTGTCAGCGATGAGCTTCTTGATTTTCTCAAACAATTCGTCCATAGTTGTCTCCTAAATTAATTATTCTTACGCGTTTGTTTCCGGTGTAATCACCTGACGTCCGCGATAAAAACCGCATTTGGGGCAAACGTGGTGCGGAAGGACTAAGTTTCCGCAGTTGTTGCACGCAACAAGCTGAGGAGCGTCAAGCTTCATGTTGATGCTTCTGCGCCTTCTGGTCACCGCTTTTGACGTTTTCGCTCTTGGTACTGCCATATATTCAACCTCACTTAATTATTATTACAGATGTATCGGTCAAATATACCGCAAACCTGCTTGTTATGTCAATATATTAAACGAAAATATTTGTTTTGTCAAGCAAATTCTTGACAAAAATCAAAAAAATGTCGTGGAAAATCACTTATTTTCGTCAATAATGGCTTCCAAGGCGATTTTCATCATATTGGTGAACGTAGTCTGGCGCTCCTCCGCGGTAGTAAGCTCGTGAGTGACGAGGTGGTCGCTGACCGTAAGAATCGCCAGGGCCTTGCGCTCAAACTTGGCCGCCAGCGTGTAAAGTTCGGCCGCCTCCATTTCCAAGCCCAAAACTCCGTATTTTGCCCAAAGCTTCCAATAGTCGTTTTCGTCGTAAAAGGCGTCGCTTGAGGCGCAAAGGCCAACATGGACCGGAATCTGCAATTTTTGGGCCGCGTCATAGGCGCTCTTTAAAAGGCCAAAGTCGGCGGCCGGAGCGTAGTGCAAGTGGCCAAAGCGCGACGTTTGCATGGCCGACTCGGAACAGGCGGCGCTGGCGATTATCGTGTCGCGAACCTTTATGTTTTTATGCAAGCCGCCGCAAGTACCGACGCGAATGGCCTTTTGAACGCCATAAGACTCAAAAAGCTCGTTTACATAGATGGAAAGCGAAGGCTGGCCCATTCCGGTGCCCTGCACGCTTACGGGAACGCCCTTGTAGGTTCCCGTAAAGCCCAGCATTCCGCGGACTTCGTTGTAGCATTTGGGATTTTCCAAAAAGTTTTCGGCTATGAATTTTGCCCTTAGGGGGTCTCCCGGCAGCAGTACCGCCGGAGCGATGGCGCCTTGGGGCGCGTTAATGTGTATGCTCATTCTTCTATTCTATCACGGGAATTGCGATTTGGCAAATTTTTTCTATTGAGCATAGACATTTTTTGTTATACAATGGCGCTATGAAAGCATCAAAATTCGCTCTGGCGGCGTTGGCCGCGCTTGTTCTTGTTGGCTGTTCCAAAAATGGAAAGAATTCCAGTTCCGCGAAAAAAACGGACTTTGACTCCCCTGTTAAAATCGTAAAGGAAGACGGAGAGGAGTACGCTTCGTTTGACGCGATGAAAACCGTCTTCAATCCCGACTTTTCATACAAGTACGTCGAGGAAGACGAAGACGAGGAAGCCGTTCAAACTGAAGGAAAAAAATCCTCCAAAAAAGAAAAGAGCGAATCCGCGATTCCCGGAATCCGCGAGCTTTCAAAGTACAAGACAAAGTACTCCGAAAAAAGGCAAAAGATGTCCTTTCCCAAAATCGAGGAAGCGGACGAAAAGATTGACTCCTCAAAGCCCTTTGTAATAGAAGAGTACGGCCCGCAGGGAGAGGTCGTGGCCGAAGACAGAAATCCTTCTTTCTTTGTCGTGTTCTCGCAGCCGGTAAAAAGCCTTTCCGCGCTTGGCGAGCCGATGGCAGAATGCGACGCGATGAAAATCGAGCCCGCCCTGCCCGGCGTTTACCGCTGGCTTGGAAGCCGCCACTTAAGCTTTGACGCAAGCGAAGCCGCCGATCCTTCTGTTGAATACAAAGTCTCGATTAAAAAAGGCTTGCGTTCTTTGAGCGGAAAAAAGCTTGAGGGAATGACAGAGTTTACGACAAAGGCTGTTCCGTTAAAGTTCATCCGCTTTTACGGCGGCTACGTAAAGGACAGCATTGACGAATGCGATTCAAGGAGCGGAGCCCTGCCAAAATACGCGGCCCGTTCCTACATGCGCCTAAATTATATGGTAAGCGAAAAACGCCTTTCCGAAATGCTTGACGTTACGGTAAACGGCCGCCCGGTTGATTTTACGGTCAAGGCCGACGACAACAAAAAGGCTTACGCTTGGGGAACAAGGATGGCCTTTGACCAAGCGACTGGAAAGGCAAACAGTTTTGTCGTTACGATAGCAAACCAGATTCCATACGACGCCGACATCGTCCTTTCTCTAAAGGGAACCAACGAAAAGCGAAGCTACCATTCACTAAAGCCCTTTAAGATTGACTCGCTTCCGAATAACGCGGACTACGCCCAAGGCGACAAGGGAAATCCCGTAACGATAAAGTTCACGCAAAAAATCGACCCGGCAACGGTGGCGGGAAACATCGCCTTTGACTTTGACTTTACGCTGACGCAAAAGAATTACGAAGTCCAGGGCCGCTCCCTTACCCTATTCAACTTGCCTGTTTCATACAACGAGGACAAGGACGACAACAGCTTTAGAATTTATTTTAGGGACGGAATCAAGGACGTTTACGGACAAAAGCTTGTCATAGACTCCGACAAGCGGTCTGCGAAGATTGCGCTCCTTCCGCCGCTGAGCTACGTAAAGTTCACCGACTACGGCGCCCGCCTTTTGGAGGCGCAATTCAAGCCAAAGCTTTTGATCGAGTCGCAGAACATCCTTCCGCTTTCGTTTTACAAAGTGGGCGCCACAAGCAATCCCCTTTTCACTTCCAGGCTTTACGAGGAATGGAACGAGCTTCCGCCCGGCGCGATCGAGCTTAAAAACAAGCAAAGGAACGTCCGCCAGTTTGAGGAAATCGACTTGTCCAAGTTTTTGAACGGCGCCGGCTACGGCTGGATTGACTTTGAGGCGCGGGTCGTTTGCAACCAGTGGGACCGCTGGGACGAAAAATTTTACGAAAACGCAACCTCAAGAAAAATCACGATTCAAGTAACCGACTTTGGCGTGACCGCGAGAATCGGCATCAACCGCGCCGTCGTAATGGCGCGAAGCCTTAAGGACAACAGTCCGATTCAAGACGCGGAGATCAGCGTTTTGACGCCTTGCTATTCCGACACGGAAGCGCTTGACTTGGACAAGGACTTGCTCGGAAAGGGAAAGACCGACAAAAACGGCTTGGCGGTAATCAACTTTACGGAAAGCCAAGTCAAAAAAATTGAGGAAATCGGAAGAGACGTTTCTTGCTCCAACATCCGCATTCTTGCGCAAAAGGGAGAGGACAAGGCGCTCTTTTATCCGAACACGCACAACACTTGGCGCGAAAACGTTCCGACCGGAGACTTGGACACGGCAAGAAAGTCGCATATCCGCGCCTTTATCTTTACCGACCGCGGCATTTACAAGCCCGGCGAAACAGTTTCGTTTAGGGGAATCGTAAGGAACCAAAGCCTCGGACAGCTTGTTCCCCGCTCAAACGAGCCTTACACGCTGGCGGTCAGCGAGAGCGTTTGGGAAGGAAAGGAAATCCTTCCGCAAATCAACGGAACGCTTTCGGAAAGCGGCGGCTTTTACGGCTCATTTAAATTGCCCGACGAGCTTGATTCCGGCAATTACAAAATCCGCTACAAGGCCGGAAAATACGAATGGGACGATCCTTACGTCACATTTACAGTCGCAAACTTTGAGCGGCTAAAGTTTGAAGCCTCTGTCACCGCTCCCGACATAAAATATATTGGAGGCGACAAGCTTTCGGCCGCCTTAAAGGCCTCTTACCTTGCCGGCGGAAGCCTTGCCGGAGCGGACTACGAGTCCAGCTGGTTCAAGCAATCGACCAGGTTCAAGCCGACCACGCCCGAAACTAAAGGCTGCTCGTTCGGTCCCGCGGACTCGTATTCCGGCCGGACTCTTTTTGCAAACGAAAAAGGCGTTCTTTCCTCCAACGGCGAGGCGGGCCTTTCTTGCTCGTCCGAAAAGATCACAGACGGAATGCCTTACATTTACCACGTTGAGGCAAACGTCACCGACATTTCAAACCAAAGAATCTCGGCGCAGTCAAACATTCTTGTCCACCCGGCCAAGTTTTACATTGGAATCAAAAAGCCCGCCGACCTTAACGGCTTTGCAAAAAAAGGAAGCAAGCTTGACTTTCCGTTCATCCTCGCGACTCCTGACGGCGAAATCGTGACAAAGACGAACATCGTCGCCTCGCTTGAATACAAGTTGACGCGCGAAGTTTGGACGATGGCCAACGAGCAGAGCGTTGACGACTCAATTTACACCCGCTGGGAAAAGACGGAAGAAGTCGAGGCCAGCGGAAAAATCCAGCCGCAAAGCGCAGGAAAGCTTTCCTTGGAATTAAAGGAAGCCGGCTGGAGAACCCTTGCGATTTCTGGCCGCGACACAAGCGGCAACTGGACAACGACGGAGTACGGCTTTTACGTCACCGGCGGATCTTCCTCTTGGTACGACCGCTACAACAGCCACTCAATCAACTTGACTCCGGACAAATCAATCTACAATCCCGGAGACAAGGCGCAAGTCCTTATGGAAAGCCCCCTTCCCGCCGGCGACTACTTGATCACAGTCGAGCGCGAAGGAATCTTTACAGAAGAAATAAAGCATTTTGACAGCCCGGCCAACGTGATTGAGGTTCCGGTTTCGATCAACTACACGCCGGTCGTTTACGTCGCCGTCTCTTCCTACTCTTGCAGGAACGGGCAGCCGACCCACCAGTACGGGGAGCCGGACTTGGACAAGCCCGCCGGATACTTTGGCGTGACCGCGATTATGGTCAACCCAAAGGCCAAGTCCTTTAACGTAAAGATCGAAAGCGACAAAAAGGTTTACAGGCCCGGCGAAAAGGCCACGCTGACCCTTACGGCGACCAAAGGCGGAAAGCCTGTCGAAGGCGCCGAGCTTACCGTAATGGCGGTTGACCGCGGCGTCTTGGACTTGATCAACTACCACGTTCCAAACCCGATAGACTTTTTCTACGACAAGTACAACTTCCGCCTGCATGTAATGGGCGGAGACTCGCGCGACATGCTGATGGATCCCGTAACCTACAGCGTAAAGAATTTGCTTGGAGGCGACGCGGCGGCCGAAAGCGACGAGAAGGAAGAGGAGCGGAAAGACTTTAGGCCGACGGCGCTCTTTGAGCCGGTAATCGTCACCGACAAAAAAGGAAAGGCCGTTTGCGAGTTCACGATGCCCGACAACTTGACCGCCTACCGAATCACAGCCTTTGGCGTAAAGGGAGAAACCTTCTCGCTTAAAGAAGACGAAGTGAAAGTGCAGAACCCGATAAACGTCCAGCAAGTTCAGCCCAGGCGCTTGAGAGAGCGCGACACAGCCGAATGCGGCGTTTTGATCACGAACCTTGACAACAAGGGACAAAAAGTTACCGTAAGCGTTGAGGCCGTAAGCCCGACAAAGAACACCGCGCAAGACGAGCTTGAAGGCCGAGTCACAATTCCCGGCGCCGCCTTTGTTGACGGAACGGCTGAAAAAACCGTTTACGTCGCGCCCGAAGGCTCAAGCGTAGTCTTCTTTGACATTGCCGCCGTTCAAAGCGGAACAGTGGACTTGATTTACAAAATCAAGTCCGAAGTCCTCAACGAAAAGCTTGTCTCGCCGATAGCGATAGAAAAAACTTTTGTCTACGAAACCGTCACGATGACGGGCGCGACAGACGACGAGCAAAAGGCAAGCGAAAACGAAAGAATCGCGATTCCCAGCTGGGCCAAGGAAGGCCAAGGCGAAATTAAAATAACCTTGGACACGACCCGTCTTGGCCCGCTTGGATCCGCCGTCCGCTACGTCTTTGACTACCCCTACGGCTGCCTTGAGCAGCAGGCCTCAAAGGTTTTGCCCTTGCTCTTGTTCGGCCAATACATCGACGCGTTTGAAATGGACTCAAGCGTTTCCAATCCAAAGAAATGCGCGCTTTCAATCATAAAGTCTTGGGCAAAGAGCCAACATTCAAACGGCGGCTTCCCCTATTGGCCAACCGAATCGATGTACGAAAGCTTCTACGTCTCGCTTAGAATCGCGCAAGTTTGCGCCGCGGCGAAAGAAGCCGGAATTAAAGAAGCGGACCTAAAGCTTGACCTTGCCGCGCTCAAGGCCTACATAAAGGAACAGCTTAAAGAAAGGGAAAGAAGCGACGCGGAAAAAATCTTGGCTTGCAAAGTCTTCGCGGCCTTGGGCGACAGCTCGCTCGACAGCCTCCTTTTGGAATTCCAAGGAAAGCTGGACAAGCTGACCTTGTCGCAAATCGCCGACGTCGGAAAGGCTTGGGCGCTCAAAGGAAACAAGGGCAACGCAGAAACTTGCGCGGCTAAAATCCGCCCCTACTTGCAGGCTTCGCAAAGAAGCGTTTCGGTCGCGGAAAAAGATTCCTCCAAAGGTTACTCTTGGTGGGAGTCGGACTCTTCGCGCCTTGCGAAGATTTTGGATTTGCTTTCGGACCTTAACGCCGACGACAACATGGTTGACCGTCTGGTTTTCGCTCTCCTTAAGGAAGAGTCAAAGGGCTATTGGAAGAACACTTCGTCAACCGCAGCCGTTCTTGAAGCGATGTCGAATTACATCAAGAGGCGCGACTTGGCCAAGACCGACTTGGAAGGAAAGGCTTTCTTGAACAAGACGGAGCTTATGGCGCAAAAGTTCAAGGGAGTCGCCGCAAAACCGGAGACGCTCAGCCTGCCCTTTGACGACGCCTTTATTTCCAGCCTGCCGCGCGACAAAGAGCTTCCGATGTCGTTTGAAAAACGCGGAACGGGCCGCCTATTCTACACGGTGGAAATGAAATACGCGATTCCCGACGAAGCGCAAACAAGGCGCGACGAAGGAATAAAACTGGACTACAAGATTGTCGAAAGCGAAGGCGGCGAACAAGTCAACAAGATTCCCGACGACCTTTCCGTAGTGGAATTGGAAAGCTCAAAGCTTTACAAGGCTACGATAAAAGTCTCGTCGGCAAGGAACCGCGACTACTTGGCCTTGCGCTGCCCGATTCCTTCCGGCGCGGAAATCCTTGACTCAACATTTGTCACAAGCGGCGCCGCGGCGGAGATAAAGACCAGCGGAGATTGGAGGCATTGGATTTCGAACAAAAACGTTCGCGACAACGAAATTCAATTCTTCTGGGACAGCTTTAAGACCGGCGAATGCGAAATCACCTTTACCTTTAGGGCCAGCCGCCGCGGAGTTTACCCGACCCCGCCGGCGCAGGCGGAATGCATGTACGAGCCTGAAGTCTTTGGCCGCTCGGACGGATACTTATTCGTCATTAAATGAAAAAAATCATCGCGGCGCTTGCAGCCCTTGCGGCGCTCTTTTTGCTTTTCGCGCTCTCCCCTTATCCTGAGTTCAAGGAATTCAGGAATAAGGAAAGGAGCGTCCGCTTTTACGACAGGAACGGCATTCTCTTGCAGGCGACGGCGGTGGACAACGGCCTTAGGCGGGAATGGACGGATTTAAAAAAAATCCCAAAGAAAGTAAAAAAGGCCTTCCTTAAGGCAGAAGACCGCCGCTTTTACTTTCACCCGGGAATCGATCCGATTTCCGCCGCCGCCGCCGCGATCCAAAACGCAAGCGCAAAGAGAACTGTCCGAGGCGCGTCTACAATCACGATGCAATTGGTAAAGATGGCGTCTCCCGGCGGCCAGCGCTCTATGGTCAAAAAAATCGGCGAGGCATTGAACGCGCTAAGAATCGAGGCGCGGCTTTCCAAAAATAAAATTTTGGAGCTTTACCTAAACTCCGTTCCCTTTGGCCAAAACTGCGAGGGCGTCACGTCCGCCGCCAGGACTTTTTTTGGAAAAGAGCTGGCCGACTTGACCGACGGCGAGATCGCCTGCCTTGCGGTGATTCCAAGGCGGCCCGGCGGCTACAACCCGATCCACAACCCGGAAGCCTGCGCCTCTCGGGCGGCGGAAGTTTTTGGCCGCGACTACAATTCCTTGTTAAAAACCGCTAAGGGCGCCGGCGCATTTTCCTACCCCTTTGAAATGCCCCACTACATCGAGCGCGTTAAAAGGCAAATCAAGGCAGGCAAAAAAAAGGCGCCCTTTGAAGTCCGCCTTAGCGCTAGCCTTGAAATACAAAAAACGGCCGAACGCTACATAAAGGAAGCGGCCAAACTCGCGCGAGGCTCTAGAATAGCGAATTCCGCCCTGCTTTTGATCGACAACAAGGATAACTCAGTCTTGGCGTGGATCGGAAACAGCGACTGGTTTGACTATTCGCACAGCGGGCAAATCGACGGCGTCCTTTCAAGAATCCAGCCTGGAAGCTCGATGAAGCCCTTTTTGTACGGCCTCGCGCTGGACGCAAAAGCCCAAGAAGGCCGGCCCCTTTTTACGCCCGCGACGGTTTTGCCGGACATTCCGCAAGAATTTGGCGGACAAAAAATCTACATCCCAGAAAATTTCAACAACCGCTTTAACGGGCCCGTCCGCTTTAGGATCGCGCTCGCCTCCTCGCTGAACGTTCCGGCGGTTTACATATTGAACAAGCTTGGCGTTGACGCATACCTTTCACAGCTGGAGAAGCTGGGCTTTGAAAGCCTTAAGAGCGGAGGACGGAGCGCGGACTTGGGACTCGCGCTTGGAGCGGGCGAAGTAAGCCTTTACGAATTAGTCAACGCCTTTAGCGTTTGGACGCGGGACGGAAAGGACGCAAAGGGAAAGCAAATTTATTCCAAGGACGCCGCCCGCCTTATTTGCTCGATTCTTTCGGACAAGGACGCGCGGGCCTTGGGCTTTGGCTACAACCAAGTTTTTCAAACCGACTACCCTTCAATCTTTAAGACGGGAACTTCCAACCAGTACCAAAACATCACAGCGCTCGGCTCAACCAAAAGATACACTGTCGGCGTTTGGATGGGAAATTTCTCCGGCCAAACGGTAATGGGAAAGACCGGAAGCTCCCTGCCCGCTTGGGTCGCGAAAAACACGCTGGACTTTTTGGAGCTAAAGAATCCAAAGCATGAGCCTTTTCCCGCTCCAGAAAATTGGGTCAAGGAAAAAATCTGCCCGCTTTCAGGAATGCTAGCGGGAAAGGACTGCAAAAATTTTGTCTTTGAGTACGTAAAAAAAGACGAGCCCTTGGAAACTTGCGACTGGCACAAGAGCGAAGGCGGAGAGCGGGTCACAGTCTACCCGCCCGAATACCAGCGCTGGCTATTGAGCGAAAACATCGAGGCTCAAGTTGACCACACCTCGGTTCCGCTCACAATAACAAGCCCCAAAAACAATTCGGTCTTTTACACAAGGGCGGCAAGCGCCTTGACCCAGCTGGAGGCGATCAGCGTCGAGGCGATCGGCGGAACGGAAGACAGCGCGCAAGTTTATTACGACGGAGTCCTGCTTTTTGAAATACAACGGCCCTTTGTCTTTAAGCTTCCGACAGAAAAAGGAAAAAGAAGCTGCAAAGTCGTCTGCGGCGGCCAGTCAGCGCAAGTCGAGTTTGAAGTAAAATAGTTGATTGCAAATGAGCGAAAAGCGCGCTATAATGTTGGAATGAAAACAACAGCCTTGATTATGGCGGGCGGACGCGGAGAGCGTTTTTGGCCCAAAAGCCGACAGAGTCTTCCAAAACAGTTTTTAAGCCTTACAAACGACAGCCGCACGATGATTCAGCTTACGGTTGACCGAATAAAGCCCTTGGTCGCGATTCAAGACGTTTACGTCGCGACAAACCAAAAATACAAGGCGCTCGTAAAAGAGCAGCTTCCCGGAATCCCAGAAGAAAACATTCTTTGCGAGCCGATCGGCCGCAACACCGCTCCCTGCATCGGACTTGGAGCCGCCCACGTTCAAAAGAAAAACGGCGACGCCTTGATGATGGTTTTGGCCAGCGACAGCCTTATTAAAAACGACGGGCTGTTCGTAGAGACCTTGCGAAACGCCCTCGCGGTGGCCGAAAAAGGCTCAAACCTTTGCACGCTTGGAATCACGCCCAACTATCCCGAAACAGGCTACGGCTACATAAAGTTCGACTCGCAAAAAAAAGACGGCGAGGCCTTTGAGGTGGAGCGCTTTGTGGAAAAGCCCGACATCGAAAAAGCCAAGGAATACCTTGCCGACGGCTCATACCTTTGGAACAGCGGAATGTTCATCTGGAAAGTTTCCACGATTCTTTCCAACATAAAAAGCTTCATGCCGCAAATGGCCGATGGACTTGAAAAAATCCAGGCTTCAATCGGAACGGCGGACTACCAAAAAACTTTGGAAGAAGTTTTCCCGACGCTTGAGTCGCAGTCAATCGATTACGGCGTCATGGAAAAAGCCAAGAACGTTTGGGTTTTGCCCGGCGACTTTGGCTGGGACGACGTTGGCTCTTGGCTTGCGGTGGGAAGAATCAAGGAAAGCGACGACACCAATTCCACGATAGAAGGAAAAGTCGTAACCGTAAATTGTTCAGGCAATGTCATACTGGGCGGAAAGAAATTGATCGCCGCGGTCGGCCTAAAGGACACGGTTGTGGTCGACGCCGACGACGCGCTTTTGCTTTGCGCCAAAGACGCTTGCGGCGACATAAAGAAAGTTTTGGCCGCCCTGCGCGAAAAGGGCATGGAAGAATACTTGTAATGAAAATCGCGGTTGACCTCCGCATGAGCGGAAAAAGCGGAATCGGCGCCTTTTTGGACAATATGCTTCCAACGCTCAAAGCGGGAGCGGAAGTCGTTGAAATAAAGCCGGACATAAAGCCTTTTTCGCTTAAGGAAATGTTTTTCTTTCCCAAAGACGAGCTAAAAAAAATCAACGGATGCGACGCTTTCTTTTCGCCCTACTGCAACGTTCCCGGCCGCCTTTTTAGCCGCGGAATAAAAGTTCCTATATTCACGACGATTCACGACGTGATATTTTTGGACCTTCCGCTTGCCGGAAAGCTTGGAACGATGGCGCGCAAAGCGATTTACCAAAGAGCCATAAACAAGTCGCGCGAAATCTTTACCGTAAGCGAATTTTCAACGAGCCGAATCCTTGCGCGCCTTAACTGCAAAAAACCGATAACCGTCGTTTACTCAGGCGTTCCCCTTTACAACGAGGAGCCGCTAAAAAAAGTTCAAAAGACCGACACGATTATCTTTGTCGGAAACATAAAGGCGCACAAGGGAATCAAGACCTTGATTCCGGCCTTCCTAAAGGCGCGAGAAATTTTGGCCCGACAAGACAGCTCGCAAGCCCAAGACGCGGCCGAAAATCGGAAGCAAGCCCAAGACGCGGCGCGCCCGCTTCCACAGCTTTTGATTGTAGGCTCAAAAGAAAACTTCCGCACAAGCGACACGGAATTGGACGCCCTTATGCAAGACGCTCAAAAAAACGGAATCGAATTCACAGGCTTTCTTCCCGACGAGAAATTGAAGGAATTGATATCGCGGGCGCGCCTTTTGGTCCAGCCATCCCTTTACGAGGGTTTTGGCGTTCCACCCCTGCAGGCCCTTTATTCGGGAACCCGCGCCGTCATTTCGGACATTCCGGTATTTAAGGAAATATACAAAAATCTTCCCGCGGCATTCTTTGGGGCGGGCGACGCGGACGACTTGGCGCGAAAAATCGTCGAAAATTACACGATAAAAGAGCCCCTTCCGCCCGTGGAGCGCGTCTACTCATACCGTTTCAGCGCCCAAGCGGTATTGAAAAGAATCGCCGATTCCATTAAAATGTAGGAATGATTATCACAAAAACCCCATTCCGCATGAGCTTCTTTGGAGGCGGAACGGACATGAAAGAATTCTTCAACGAATACGGCGGAGCGGTTCTTTCGACAACTTTCGACAAATACTGTTACGTGACGGTACGACATTTGCCGCCTTTTTTTGACTACAAGACAGAGCTTTCATATTCAAAAATCGAGCGAGTCACAGACCAAAGCCAAATCGTCCACCCCGCGGTGCGCGAGGCGATGAAGCTTTTGGACACAAAGGACATCCGCTTGACCTACGAAGCCGACCTTCCTGCCAGAAGCGGCTTGGGAACGTCTTCATCCTTTGCAGTCGGAATGCTCAACGCCTTTTATTGCCTTAAGGGAAAGTACGCCGACAAAAGGCTTTTGGCCGACCAAGCGATTCACTTGGAGCGCGACCTTTGCCAAGAAGCGGGCGGTTGGCAAGACCAAATCGCCGCGAGTTTTGGCGGCTTGAACCGAATAAATTTCAAGGACAACAATTACAGCGTCGTTCCGATTATCATTTCGCCGGAACGCAAGCGGCTTTTAAACGACAACTTAATGATGTTCTTTACCGGCTTTACCCGCTTTTCGTCGGACGTGCAAAAGGCCAATCAATCCACGCCAGAAACGCGCGCGGCCAAAATCGAACGATTGAAGAAAATGCTTGACTTGGTTGACGACGCGCAAAAAGTTTTGCAAGACAAAGATTCCGACCTTGATGATTTTGGCCGCCTCTTGGACACAACTTGGCGCCTAAAGCGGCAAACCGGCAGCGCGGTCTCTACCAGCGGAATCGACGCGCTTTACGAAAAGGGAATCAAAGCCGGCGCCTTGGGCGGAAAGCTTTTAGGCGCGGGCGGCGGAGGCTTTTTGGTTTTCTACGTTCAAAAGGAAAAGCAAGCCGCGGTTCACGAGGCTATGAAAGACCTTCTTTACATTCCGTTCAAATTTGAAAACGAAGGAACAAAGGTCATTTACTACAACGCGGAGGAAATCTAATGAACTACATCAAAGAACTTATCGAACGCTACCCGGCCCTTTCGGTTTGCGAAAAAGACATTCGCGCCGCGGCCGACGCTATAATCAACTCATACAAGGCCGGCGGAAAGCTAATCGTCGCCGGAAACGGCGGAAGCGCCGCTGACAGCGATCACATCACAGGCGAACTTCTTAAGTCTTTCGTAAAGAAAAGAAAGCCCGACCAAAAATTTTTGGACGCGCTTTCCGCGATCGACTCGGACACGGGAGCGTATCTTAGCGACAAATTGCAGGGCTCGCTTCCCGCCATCGCGCTGACCAACAATTCCGCCTTGATGACGGCGAGCTTGAACGACGTTGACGGTAACGTTTTGTTCGCGCAGCAAGTTATGGGCTTTGGAAAAAAAGAAGACGTCTTTTTGGGAATCAGCACTAGCGGAAATTCCAAGGACGTGATTTACGCGCTCGCCGTCGCAAAGGCGATTGGCGTAAAGACTGTCGCGCTTACAGGAAAGACAGGCGGAAAATGCAAGGCTCTTGCCGACGTTTCGATTGTCGTTCCCGAAAACGAAACGTTTAAAATCCAAGAATTACATCTTCCCGTATACCACGCCTTGTGCTTGACAATAGAAGAATATTTTTGGAAAGAGTAAAGGGCGCGCGACTATGAAAGCTGTCATAATGGCCGGCGGAAAAGGAACAAGAATCGCAAGCGTGCGGAGCGACATTCCAAAGCCGATGATTCCAGTTTTAGGAAAGCCCATTTTGGAATGGCAAATCGAATGCCTCAAAAAAAACGGAATCACCGACATCTTGATAGGAATCGGCCACTTGGGCAATTTTATCCGCGACTACTTTGGCGACGGAAAAAAGTTCGGCGTTGACATTTCCTACTACGAAGAAAAGGAGCCGCTTGGAACGGCGGGCTTTTTGTTCAAGGCGCAAGGCTTGGACAAAGACTTTTTGCTCTTGTGCGGCGACACGATTTTTGACATAGACTTTAACCGCTTCATAAACTTTCACCAAGAAAAGAAAGCGCTCGCAAGCCTTATGACGCACCCCAACAACCATCCTTACGACTCCTCGCTCATCGTCACCGAGATTGAATACCCGCAAGAAGGAAGCGGCGGCATGCCCGCGGACACCCACAAAGTCGCGGCTTGGCTTGCCAAAGAAGACGAGCGCTTGTGGTACAAAAACCGAGTCAACGCGGGAATCCAAATCATAAGCCCGGAACTTTTGGACCTTACAAAAAAGACGCTCGTTCCCCGCCATCCAGAAAACCCCGACAAGATTGACCTTGACCGGGACGTGTTAAAGCCCGCCGTAAAAACCGGCCGCATTTACGCCTACGACACGACCGAATACATAAAGGACATGGGAACGCCCGACCGTCTGGAGCAAGTTGAGGCCGACCTTAAAAGCGGCCTTGTCCAGGACAAAAACCTTTCGCAAAAGCAGCGCGCTATCTTCCTTGACCGCGACGGAACGCTAAACAAGGAAGTGAACTTTTTGACAAACATCGACGACCTAGAGCTTTTGCCGGGTGCCGCCGAAGCGGTAAAGAAAATAAACCAAGCGGGTTATTTGGCAATCGTAATCACAAACCAACCGGTAATCGCGCGCGGCGAAATCACGCTCCAACAATTGAATGAAATACACGCAAAACTCGAAACGCTTTTGGGCCGCGAGGGCGCCTACATCGACGGCCTTTACTTTTGCCCCCACCACCCTGACAAGGGCTTTGAGGGCGAGCGGCCGGAATACAAGCGCGACTGCGAATGCAGAAAGCCCAAGGCGGGCATGGTTTTGCAGGCGGCGCGCGACTTTAACATCGACCTTTCGGCATCATACATGATTGGCGACCGCGACAAAGACGTTGAATGCGGCCAAGCCGCCGGATTGAAGCAAAGCGTCCTTTGCGAGCGGAACGGAAATTTGCTTGAAGCGCTGAATAAAATCTCCTTGTAACGGAGCGAACAGTAACATGGAAAAAAAATTGAAAGTAGCGTTGGTTCATGATTGGCTCGTCAATTACGGCGGAGCGGAAACTTGGTGCGAGCTTGCGCTGGACATTTATCCAGACGCTGACATTTACACTCTTGTTTACGACAAAAAAAAGCTTAAGGGCCATTTTGAAAAAAACGCGATCCATACAAGCCGCCTTCAAAAAATTCCGTTCGCCACAAAAATTTACACAAAGCTTTTAAAGTTCATGCCGGCGGCGATAGAAGCCTTTGACTTTACAGGCTACGACTTGGTAATTTGCTCGTCGTCGTCTTGCGCCAAAGGAGTCATAACGCCGCCTTCCACCGCGCAAGTAGCATATGTCCACACACCGATGCGATACGCCTGGGACCTTTTCTTTGACTACAAAAGAAGGAGCGGCTTTTTGACCCGCTTTTTTATGGACAAATGGATGCCGCAAATTCGCTTGTGGGACTACACAAGCGCGCAACGAATAGACACGATAATAGCGAATTCAAAATACATTGCGCGGCGAATAAAAAAATTTTGGAATCGCGACGCGCAAGTGATTTACTCGCCCGTAAACGAAAGGCGCTTTTATCCTTCGACAAACGCCGTCGAAAAAAAAGACTATTATGTTTTCTTTTCGCGCCTAGTTCAATACAAGCGCGCCGACATCGCCATCCAAGCCTGCGCGTCGCTTGGAAAAAAATTGGTCGTAATTGGCGGCGGCCCAGAAGAAAAAAATCTTAAAAAACTCGCCGCGGGAAACCCAAACATTGTCTTTGCCGGGCGCGCGAGCGACGAAGCCGTCCGAAACTACTTGTACGAAGCCAAGGCTTTGATTTTTTGCGCGGAAGAAGACTTTGGCCTCACTCCCCTAGAGTCCCAAGCTTGCGGAACGCCAGTCATCGCATTTGGAAAAGGCGGCGCTACTGAAACTGTCGTGGAAAACAAAACGGGCGTCTTCTTTGCCGAGCAAACCGCGGAATCTTGCGCCGCCGCAATCCAAGCCTTTGAAAAATTAGACGCGGCGGAAAAGTTTGACGCTAAGAAAATCGCGGCCCACGCCAAGACCTTTAGCCGCGACCGTTTTATAAAGGAATTCAAGGCCGCCTGCGAAGAAACCTTGGCCAAAATCCGCGGCTAGCCCAAAACTTCCTTAATAACCTCAAACAAGCGGCGCGCGGAGTTTTGCGCCGTAAGCTCTTTTAGCAAAACAGCGGGCGTCGCAACTGGCTCCTTTAGCAATTCGCTTATGTCGACATTCGGATTGTCGGGGTCGATGTAATGCGCGCAATCCTTGTAAATTTCAGGAAGCGACGTCCTGTTTGAAACAACAATCCGCGCGCCGCAGCTCAAGGCCTCAAGCGGCGGAAGTCCAAAGCCCTCAAAGTAAGTCGGAAACACAAAGGCCTTGCACTTGGAAAGCAGCGCCTTTACCTCGCTGTCCGAAAGATATCCTGTCATTAAAACATTGGGCAGAGCTTTCATCGCCTCCAGTTCCGGCGGAACCACCGACGGAAGCGGCTTTCCAGACACAGCGAAGAACGCGTTTGGAAAAAGCCGCGCGTTCTCGGCAATCCATTTTAGGTTTTTGCGGGTGGAAAGACTTCCCAGCGTAAAGTAAAATTCCTTTTCTTTTAATTGCGGAAGTCGGTCAAAAACAGTGAAATCGGGTTTTATATCCTTGTAAGAGCCAAGTCCGTCGTATATTACTTCGATTCTTTTTGGATCGGCCTTGTAAACGTCGACAATCGTTTTTTTTGTGTATTCGCTTACGGCGATAATTTTCTTTGCCTTCTTTGCGATTCGGCGGTACATAATCTTGCTGTAAAGAAGAATCAGCTTGTCGCGGCGGCTTTTAAAGTCGGAAGGATAAAGCTTTGCGTAAATGTCGTGCAAGAATTCCACGCCGGGACAAAAGTAAGGGCAAGTGTTTGAAAAATCAAGGCTTACGCGGCGATTGAAAAAAACGTATTTTTGAAAATGGATTTGCGTCCACTTTGGGAAGAAAGCCGCCGCGACAGGCAGCGTTACGCATTTAATGTTTTTGTATTGGGGAACGTTTTGGGCGTTGGCGGGAAGAACCAACTCAACGCTGCCGGGCGACACAAGCGCGTCCAATTCCAGCAAAGTGTCGGTGGCCACGCGCTCGATGCCCGTAAGGTTTTTGCAAAAAAATTCGCCGTTAATTGCAAGGATCTTTTTTTTCACGCTCAGCTCCTAAATCAATCGCCCAGCCATGCCGAAGCGTCAAAGTTAAAGTATTTTTTTTGAGGATCAAAGGTTGGATGTTTTTTATCTTTTTCGGACAATATGGGCTCGACGCTTTGACCGGCGACTTGCGCGGCGCCAAACCAATCGACATTTATCGTAGGATCGTTCCACATAAGGCCGTCCTCGTCTTCGGGATAATAAAAATCCGAACACTTGTAAGAAGAAATGGCCTCGTCGCTTAAAACAAAAAAGCCGTGCGCAAAGCCTTTGGGAATGTATAATTGGTTTTGCTTTTCAAAATCCAAGACAAGCCCTTGCCACTTTCCAAATGTAGGACTGTTTTCCCTAAGGTCAACGGCAACGTCAAAAACTTTGCCCTTAAGAACGCGAATTATTTTTCCTTGGGGATGGCGTTTTTGAAAGTGCAAGCCGCGCAAAACGCCTTTTGTTGAAAAAGATTGGTTGTCCTGCGCAAAGCGTTCCGTTATTCCAGCCGCGAAAAAATCCTTTTCATTGTAGGATTCAAAAAAACTGCCGCGGCCGTCTCCGTAAACTTTCGGAATGATCTCAAAAAGGCCCTTTATGCCGCATTCCTTAAATTCAAACCCCATCTAAAAACCTTAGCTTTCTTGCGCCAAAAATCTAAGGTATTCGCCGTAAGACGTTTTGTAGCCCGCGGCAAGCTTTAGCAATTCGTCGCGGCCAATCCAGCCGTTCTTGTATGAAATCTCTTCCAAACAGCTTACGTAAAGGCCGCTTCGCTTTTGAATCGTGGCGATAAAGTTACCAGCGTCCAAAAGGCCGTCGTAAGTGCCTGTGTCAAGCCAAGTGAGGCCTCGGCCCAACAACTCGACGCTAAGCTTTCCTTTTTCCAAGTAGGCATTGTTTACGCTGGTGATTTCGATTTCGCCGCGGGCGGAAGGCTTTACGTCCTTGGCTATTTGAACGACGGAATTGTCGTAAAAGTATAGGCCTGGAACGGCGTAGTTAGACTTAGGCTTTTCAGGCTTTTCCTCGATTCCCAAAACCTTTCCATTTTTGTCAAATTCAACGACTCCGTAGGCAGTGGGGTTCTTGATGTAATAGCCAAAGATTACCGCTCCGCCCTCATTGTCTATTCTTTGCTTGGAATTCTTTAGCGATTCGCTAAAGGCCTGGCCATAAAAGATATTGTCGCCAAGGACAAGGGCTACGGAGTCCCCCCCAATAAATTTCTCTCCGACGATAAAGGCGTCGGCCAAGCCGCGAGGGCTTTCCTGAACGGCGTACTCAAAGCGCATTCCCAGCCAAGAGCCGTCGCCAAAAAGCTCCTTAAAAACGCTTATGTCTCGCGGAGTGGAAATTATCAAAACCTCGCGAATTCCAGCCAACATAAGAACGCTGACCGGGTAGTAAATCATCGGCTTGTCG